>Ga0315294_10001944_pt1 | contig 22664 bp, 14 predicted proteins | sample YL17G13_40_MG_FD_203626 | JGI IMG/M metagenome (GOLD analysis project Ga0315294, IMG submission 203626) | Sediment microbial communities from Yellowstone Lake, YNP, Wyoming, USA - YL17G13_40 | ecosystem: Environmental > Aquatic > Freshwater > Lake > Sediment | place: USA: Wyoming | collected...
CATCCCAATGACCATCATCCCGGCAGCTCTGACCAGGACCATCATCTTTCCCGGCAAGATTCTGGGAGGGTTTGCGGACATATCTACAATGATAGTTCTCTGGATCGGGGCTTCGCTCGCGCTGGGTCGCGGCTTCTGCAGCTGGGGTTGCTTCTTCGGCGGGCTCGAAGACGGCTTCTCGCGCCTCAGGAAAAAGCCTGCCATCCGTCACATACCGAAGAAGTGGACCTATTTGCCCTACGGTGTGCTCATCGCCATAGTCGTCATTTCGGCGCTCACTCTGGCTCCCACGTATTGCGAGTGGCTCTGCCCGTTCAAGACGGTGAGCGAGTTTGCGGCGGTCACGTCGTTCAAGGTCCTCGTGCAGACCATCATTTTCGTCTCGTTGTTTGCGGGGTTGGTCGTCGTGCTTCCGATTCTGACCAGGAGGCGCACACAGTGCGGCCTCTTCTGTCCGATGGGGGCTTTCCAGTCGTTCACGAACAAGGTGAACGCCTTTGACGTCCGCGTGGAAAAAGAGAAATGCACAGACTGCAAGCGCTGCGAGGCGGTGTGCCCGACGTTTTCCCTGGATTCCGACAGCGTTTCCAGGGGCACGACTCGCATCTCGTGCACAAAGTGCGGAAAGTGCGTGGACGCATGCCCCAATGGCGCGCTTTCGTATCACATCAAGGGCACGCAGGTGGCAGGAAACTCCGGCAGAGCGCGCATGTTTTTTCTATACCCCGGCTTTATCTTCCTGGCAGTGTTCGGCTCCGGCATGATCCAGGGAGCCCTCTACAGACTAATGCTACTGGCCACGACCGGCAGCATGATAAAGTGAGCGAGGCGATAACATGAGAAAACTGAAATCGATTCTGGGATACGCATGGGCGCTGACGGCCCTGCCGATCATTCTTGCTACATTTATTGGGATGAACGTCTGGGCGAAGGGGTTCGCAGGACTGACCGGGCTCGAGATCTCGCCGTGGTACTCCGGCGGCAAGAGCGCATACGTGGTGTCCCACGAGGGCTATACCACCACCGTTAACGAGCCGGTTTTCCAGGGGTTGGTCGGCGAGACGAAAAAGGGTTTTGTGCAGGTGAAGTGGACCCCGGCCGAAGGTGCATCTCTGCCGGATGAGCTCAGCGAGGCAATAGATTTTGACGGCGACGGCGCCCCCGATTTCTCTGTCAGGCTCTGTGCTGGCGCCGACAAGGCGGAGCTTGAGGCCACAAACCAGCTGGTGGTGGGCGTTCGGGAGGTCCTCGACCTGGGCAAAGAGCGCGCAGTCAGAGTCAACGTATTGAATCCAAAACGCAGGCAGTAGCGCAATGATGCCGGACACTACCACCATTCGCGTCCGCTTCTTGCGCGCCGGGGATGCTGAGCGCGTTGCCGTCTTGTGCACCCAGCTCGGGTATCCTACAAGTGCGAAGGACGTAAAGCGCCGCCTTGAATCAGGCCGCGTACCCCACTACAGCAGTGACCAGGCCGTCTTTGTGGCCGAGTCTGGCGGCGGGCAGCTTATGGGCTGGGTGCAGGTCTGCGTCCGTACAATCCTTGTCGCTGACCGTCACGCAGAGGTCGAGGGCCTCGTGGTCGACGAGAACTGGCGGGGCAAAGGGGTCGGTCACGCTCTCATGAAGCGCGCAGAAGCGTGGGCTCGCCAAGAGGGCTGCAGGGTCGTGAGCCTCCGCTCCAACATAGTACGGGAAGACGCGCGGCCGTTCTACGAGGGCATCGGCTACAAAGTCGTCAAGACCCAATGGGCGCTCAGGAAAATTCTATAGGAATACGGTACGTCTCCTGTCTCCACCGCGGTCACAGGCAGGATAGACGTGCAGGAGGCGACGAAGCCCCTAACACATACTCACTTAACAGGTTACGCTGGATAGATTGCTATTCAGACTTAACCCCGGAACTCTTAATAGCTTCCGACCTTATTCAGTTCACGTTAAGGAGGAGACATGCTGCGCGTTTTCATTTTTCTGGCCATAGCGCTCGTCGGAATGGTGTCCTGCCAGAAGGCGCAGACACCGGCCAAGCATCCCATCGAGGGAGTGTGGAAGATCGTCGAAATTAGGAACGTGGGACCCGAGGGAGAAACGGTGAATCCCACCCCCCAGCCGGGTCTCTACATTTTCACTGCCCGTCACTACAGCATGATCTGGATACCAGGCCGCGAGCCCAGGTCGGGTTCGGCCAAGACGTGGTTTCCTACGCACGACGAAAAAGTCCGAGATTTCAACACGTTCATTGTCAACTCCGGGACGTACGAGCTCACCGACACCACTCTCACCACCCGCCCCATCGTCGCCAAGACGCCTGAATACATGGGCGGCAAAGGAATTTTTGAGTATCGCATAGAGGTCGACACTCTGTGGCTGACAAACGTGGACATCTATGCATCGAACGGCGTCCAGGACCCGTACATCGTCGATTACACGAGTCCACTTAAGCTGACGAGGGCGGAATAGACGCGATTCAGCGTCGCAGTTTTGACGTCCCGCTAGACAGAGAGCGCGTATCAGCCTGCACTAAAGAGTATTATACCGTCACTGGGTCTGCGCGGATACGGGCCGCCGCTGTTGACCGCCCCGCGAATGCGTGCGATAATAGTGGTTCACTCTCTTGGTTGGATCAATAACAGACCATCACTCCCGGCGCGTGGCTCAGGCATGCGTCACCCGGCGTGCGGCATGAGTACGTGTCACCGAGTTTGTGACGCCGGCGTGCGTGGCGCTCGCACGTGACGTCTGCATCCACTCAATGGGTGTGTGGTCATTCTGTCCATCTCGGGTTGCACAAGGAGGTTTTCACGCATGGCAACGACTGACAAGAAAGCTGATCTTGCTGGTCCCGGCATCGGTAATTATGCGGATCTGGAGAAGATCCTGCCGAACGACTATTACCCGATTCTGGACCGCAAGGAGACGATGACGGCGCTCTATGCGGCGAAGGAGTACATCGAAGACGGGCTCTGCAGAGAACTCAATCTCATGATGGTGCAGGTTCCCCTCATCGTGGATGTGGAGAGCGGCGTGAACGACATGCTCGACCGCGACGGCGCGCGCACGCCCATCCAGTTCCACATCTCCAACGATTACGACAAGAACCCCATTGACGCCCAGGTCGTGCAGGCCGCTACCAAGTGGAAAAGAGTGGCCTTGAAGCAGTTCGACTGCAAGGTCGGAGAGGGCATCTGCACAGACATGCGGGCGGTGCGCAAGGACTACTTCCTGGACCACGACCACAGCTCCTACGTCGACCAGTGGGACTGGGAGAGGACGATCACCGAGGACCAGCGCAACCTCGACTATCTCAGGGACACCGTCAGGAAGATATGGAAGGTCTTGAAGGGCGCCGAGAATCACGTGCAGAAGATGTACCCGAAGCTGAAGACCAAGCAGTGGCCCGACATGGCCGACGAGCTAAAGTTCCTGCACGCCGAAGACATACTGGACATGTTCCCCGATTTGCCGCGCAAGCAGAGAGAGACCGCAATCCTACAGAAGTATCCCGCGGTCTTCATCATCGGCATAGGCTGGACGCTGAAGGACGGCTACCCGCACGAGATGCGCGCAGCGGACTATGACGACTGGGTCACTGAGACCGTGTCCGAGGACGGTAAGCCCATGCACGGGCTGAACGGCGACATCCTGGTGTGGAATTTTGTCACCAAGCGCCGCCACGAGTTGACTTCTATGGGTATCCGCGTGAACCCGACGACGCTCAGGAAGCAGCTCGAGATGACCGGCCAGCTGGACTGGCTCAAGCTGCCATACCACAAGGCCATCACTAACATGGAAATTCCTCTCAGCATCGGAGGCGGGATCGGACAGTCTCGCACGATGATGTCGATTCTGAAAAAGGCGCATCTCGGAGAGGTCAGCGTCACCGTTTGGCCGAAGATACTCAAGGACATGTGCGCTAAGAAGAAGATCTACGTCCTCGAATAGAGCGCTGGGTTCAGGCCGGCGCCCGACTCGGCATGCTGCCGGAGACGCCGGCAGATGCGCCTCGCTGAACCTGCGGCAATTGACGAAGCTGACGCGCCCCGGCCCTACCATGTCGGGGCGCCGTCAGCAATGTAAAGACAGGCGTTCGCCCGGAGTGTGACCATGTTCAAGGGCCTTGATGCCGCCAAATCCTACATTCGCGACAACGGCATTCGAATGATCGATCTCAAGTTCACCGACCTCGGGGGCCGCTGGCGCCACGTTTCTCTCCCGGCAGGTCAGTTCAACGAAGACCTAATAAAGAACGGCGTGGCGTTCGACGGCTCGGCAGTGGGATTGAGACCCGTGAAGGCGGGTGACATGGTCCTGCTGCCGGACCTCTCGACTGCGTTCCGCGACCCGTTCTGGGACGTTCCCTGTCTGAGCTTCATCTGCTCGGCCTACGAAGCGGACGACAAGACGCCTTTCGTGCGCGACCCGCGCAACATCGCGATCCGGGCGGAGACGTTCATGCGTGAGCTCGGAGTGGCGGACGAAAGCCGTTGGGGACCGGAATACGAGTTTTACGTATTCGACAGCGTCTCGTTCGAAAACCACGTCAACGCCGCGTCCTACAGGGTCGAAAGCAACGAGGCCGACTGGCAGAGCGCGCGCGGCGGCCACGGCCATCTGATCCCGCTCCACGGCGGCTATCACGCGATCCCGCCCAAGGACCAGCTCTTCAATCTCAGAAGCGAGATTGTGATGATTCTCGAGTCAATGGGGATCGAGGTCAAGTATCACCATCACGAAGTCGGGGGACCGGGACAGTGCGAGATCGAGACTCCCCTGATGGGCCTGCTCCGCTGCGGCGACGTGACGCAGGTGGTCAAGTACGTAACGAAGATGACCGCGCATCGGAAACAAAAGACGGTCACGTTCATGCCCAAGCCGCTCTTCGGCGAGGCCGGAAACGGCATGCATTTCCACCAGCAGCTTTACAGGAAGGGCCAAAATCTATTCTTCGACGCGAATGGGTACGGCAAGTTGAGCGAGACCGCGCTCTTTTACATAGGCGGGCTGTTGACGCACGGACCCGCCATTCTCGCCTTCACCAATCCCTCGACAAATTCATACAGCCGCCTCGTCCCTGGCTTCGAGGCGCCGGTCAACGCCTTTTTCAGTCTGGGCAACAGAAGTGCCGCAATAAGAGTGCCCAAGTACGCTGACCAGCCGGATACCGCACGTTTCGAATTCCGGCCTCCTGACGCCACCTGCAATGTCTATCTGGCCATGGCCGTTCAGCTAATGGCCGGCATTGACGGAATCCAGAAGAAGATCGACCCGCGGAAGTCAGGATTCGGCCCCATTGACCAGAACATCTTCACGTGGAGTGAAGAACAGCGAAAGTCTGTCAGGCCGTTGCCCGGGTCCCTGCGGGAAGCGCTGGACGCGCTAGAGCGGGATTCCGAGTTCCTGCTGAAGGGTGACGTGTTTGACCCCGGGCAGTTGGAAGAATGGATAAAGGTCAAGCGCGAGGAGTACTACAACGTGAGGAACCGGCCACACCCATTTGAGGTGGCCATGTACTTTGATGTGTAGATCGCCACGTCGGAAACGCGGGATGAGCGTCTCGCGTCATTCACAGGAGGAAACGCAATGAGATCATTCCTCAGACTCAGTATCGTGATTTGCGCCTTTGTGTTCTGTGCACTTCTCGCGTGGGCATGTGCGACGGCATCCCCCGAATCACCCTCGGCGCCACCCGCAGCGCCGGTCAGGAACGTCCAGGACACTTACTTCGGCGTGACGGTCGACGATCCCTACCGCTACATGGAGAACCTGTCTGACCCCGAGGTCCAGGCCTGGCTCAAGGCACAGGCGGACTATACGAGGAGCATCCTGGATCGGATTCCGGGCCGCAAAGAGCTGCTGGACAGGATGCTGACAATAGACAAGGCGCTGTCGGCCAGAGTTTGGGACGTGAGAAGACTCCCCAACGGGCTGCATTTCTACCTGAAGCGGCTCCCGCAGGACAACGTCTTCAAGCTCTACGTGCGGAACGGACTCAAGGGAGAGGAAAGGCTGTTGGTCGACCCCGAGACTTATGCCCAGGCGACCGGAAGACCGCACGCCATCAACTATTTTGAGCCTTCCTGGGACGGCAAGTATTTGGCTTACGGAATCTCCGCCGCAGGCTCGGAAGACGCGGTCATACACGTGATCGAGATTGCGACCGGGACCGAGGTCGACAAGCCCATCGACCGTGCGCAATTCGGCGAAGTGAACTGGCGTCAGGACGGAAGGTCGTTCTTCTACATCCGGCTCCAGAAACTCACTGAGGGGATGGATCCGATAGAGCGCTATCAGAAGAGCAAGGTTTTCCTGCACGTGATGGGAGACGACCCGGAAAAGGACACGGCGGTTTACGGCCACGAGGTCTTGCCGCTCGTGAAAATCGAGACTTCCGACATACCCATCGTTTACACGGACCCGAGCTCCGATTACGCGCTGGGCGCCATAGCTCACGGCACTCAGAACGAAATGACCCTCTATGTCGCCCCCGTTGCCACGCTGGGCACCCCGGACGTGCCATGGAAGAAAGTGTGCGACGTGGAAGACGCCGTCACAGGCGTGGCCGCGGGCGGAGGCAATCTCTATCTTCTGACTCACAAAGACGCACCCAAGTTCAAGCTGATCAAGACAAGTGTCTCAATGCCGGACATCTCCCGGGCGGAGGTGGTCATACCGCAGAGCAACGCAGTTCTGGCGGCCATTGCATCTGCCAAGGACGCACTCTACGTTCAGGCGAGAGACGGCGTGTTCGGGAAACTCTTGCGAGTGCCGTACGGCGCAGCGCCGGAAGCGGTCGCACTGCCGTTCGACGGAACGGTCAGCCTGTCTGGCGCAGAATCCAGATGCGACGGAGTTTTTCTGATGATGGCTGCCTGGACAAAGGCGCCGCAGATATATTCATACGATCCGGACACGAAACAGCTGGCCAACACCGGGCTCCAGCCCGCGGCCGAGTTTGACCTGCCCGAGAGCATCGAGTCAGTGGTTGTGATGGCGAAGAGCCACGACGGCACCATGATCCCGCTGTCGATCGTGTACAAGCACGGCGTCAAACTGGACGGCTCCAATCCGACTTTGCTCTCAGGTTACGGCGCGTACGGAATACCGGAGGAACCGTGGTACGTGCCGAGGACGTTGGCTTTCCTTGAGAGGGGCGGCATACTTGCCACCGCGCACGTGAGGGGCGGCGGCGAGTACGGTGACGACTGGTACAAGGCCGGCTACAAGACAACGAAGCCGAACACGTGGAAGGACTTCATCGCCTGCGCAGAATACTTGGTTGAGCACAAGTACACTTCGCCTGAGAAACTCGCCGGCACCGGTGGAAGCGCGGGCGGCATTCTCATAGGTCGCGCAATGACTGAGAGGCCGGACCTTTTCGGAATGGCGATACCTCAAGTGGGGGCTCTGGACATGTTGCGGGCCGAGACCACTCCAAACGGCGTTCCCAACATTCCGGAGTTCGGAAGCGTGAAAACGGAAGAAGGCTTCAAGGCCCTCTACGAAATGAGCGCGTACCATCACGTCAAGGATGGAGTGAAGTACCCGGCCGCAATGCTCACTCACGGCATCAACGACCCGCGCGTGGAGCCGTGGGAGACCGCCAAGATGGGTGCTCGTCTTCAGGCGGCTACTGCCAGCGGCAGACCCGTGCTCCTGCGGATAGACTACGAGGCCGGACACGGAATCGGCACGACGAAGAGACGGATTCAGGAAGAGATGGCGGACATCTGGGCATTTGTCTTCTGGCAGGCAGGTGTCCCAGGTTTTCAGCCGATAACCGGAAAGTAGAATGCCGAGCAAAGCAGGTAAGGGTACCACGAAGCGCACCGACCGCCGCAACAGCAAGACGCCCACGCAGGCGGCGGCCGGCCGCATCGAGAAGCAGCTTCTCTCCGAGGTCAAGGTCCTGCGCAGCCACTGCAAGGAGCTTGATGTCGCACTGGCCAAGTCGCGAAGGGCCAACGACGAGATGCGGAGAACTCTCGCCAGCTACCGCCTGCTTTACGCCGACACTCTTAACCCCGTTTTTGTCATCGACGACAAGGGGCGGTTCTTGACTGCGAACCCCGCTGCGCTCCGGTTCGCGGAATGCAATCTGAAAGAGCTCAAGAAGAAGAGACCCTGGGAGCTGGGGCCTCCAGACAAGCGCGAGCAGCAGAAAAAGGAGTACTCCATCTCCATGAATCGCCGGACCGTGGAGATGGATTTTCTCATCAACGGCAAGCTCAAGATTCTCCTTCTCAATTTCCTTCCGCTTACTCTGGGCAGGTTCTCGCTGCTTTTCACGGTGGGCCAGGACCTCACCGAGCGCAGGCAAATGGAACAGGCCCTGCGGGACAGCGAGGCAACTGCTCGTGCCCTGCTCGACGCCCCGACCGACTCTGTGTTTCTGATCGACAGACTCGGCACAATCTACGCCTGCAATGAGACCGGTGCCCAGAGACTAGGCAAGAAACCGCACGAGCTCATCGGCACCGTAGGGTATGAAATCATAGAAGGAGGTGCCGGGGAACGGAGAAGACCGTGGATGGACAGGGTGTTCGATACCGGCATGCCCGTTCGATTCCAGGACGAACGCCAGGGGTGCCATTTTGATACTGTTGTTTATCCGGTGTACGACGCAGGAGGTAAAGTAGTCAGGGCCGCAGTGGTGGCGCGCGACATCTCAGATATAAAACGGGCGGAGGAGGCGTTGGCGCATAAGGAGGCGATGCTTGCCGAGGCGCAGGCACTCGCCCACCTCGGAAGCTGGGAACGCGACATCACAACTGGACACGAGCGTTGGTCGGACGAGCAGTACCGCCTGTTCGGTTTCAAGCCCGGGCAGGTCGAGCCCAACTTTGAGCTCTTCCAGAGCCTTGTCCATCCGGACGACCGAGAGAGAGTGATGCGCATTGCAGAGGTCCGCACCGCGGAGAAAAAGCCGTTCGAGCTCGAATTCCGCATCGTGAGGCCGGACGGCGCCGTCCGGTGGTTTCATGCCACAGTCAAGATTTTCACCGACAAGGGGGGCAATCCGGCCAGGGTCGCCGGTGCGAACCTCGACATCACCGAGAGGAAGCTGGCAGAGACGGCGGCCATCGAGAGCCAGGCGGTGGCGAAGGCGCTGTTCGATTCTCCGACCGACGCCGTTTTCCTGGTCTCGACTGACGGCACCTATCTTGACTGTAACGAGGTGGCCGCGCGCACGTTCGGGAAGACTCCGGCAGGGATAAGGGGGACGAAAAGGCACGAACTGGTTCCTGCCGAGCTGGCAGACCAACAGGCCCGCCGCGCCGAGAGAGTGATCCGGACCAGGAAACCCCTCCGCTTTGAGACGGAAAACACCGTCTCTACATATGACGTAGTGATGTACCCGATTATCGACGCATCCGGCGAGGTGAGCAGGATGGCGGTCATAGCGCGCGACGTCACCGAACTAAAGAAAGCCCAGCAGGAACGAAGCGACCTCCGAGAGCAGCTCCTTCACGCGCAGAAACTGGAGAGCCTGGGAATCCTCGCCGGCGGCATCGCGCACGACTTCAACAATCTTCTCACGTCAATCCTCGGGCAGGCGGACCTGACGCTGCTGGCGCTACCCATAGACTCTCCCGCGCGGCCTTCTCTCGAAGAGATTGTGAAAACGACGCGCCGCGCCGCCGGGTTGACAAATCAGCTGCTGGCCTACTCCGGCAAGGGACAGTTCTTTACGCGGACATTGGACCTCGGCGAGGTCGTGAAAGAAATGTCCAACATGCTTGAGGTGTCAGTATCCAGGAAGGCCACCCTCAAGTTCGAGACAGCTACCGACATCCCGAGCATCGAGGCCGACGTGTCTCAGCTCCGTCAGATCATAATGAACCTGGTGATCAACGCGTCCGAGGCGCTGGCCGGCAGGACGGGAGTGGTTTCCGTCACTGTCGGCGCCAGAGAATTCGACCGAGCGTTTCTTTCCAGGAACGTATTGGGCCAGAGTCTCAGTCCGGGTACCTACGTGTACCTGGAGGTGAGAGACACTGGCTGCGGCATGAAGGCCGAATTTATCGAAAAGGCGTTCGATCCGTTTTTCACGACCAAGTTCTCGGGTCGAGGGCTCGGACTTGCGACTGTCCTCGGCATTGTGAAGGCGCACGAGGGTGCAATCAGGGTGGACAGCGTGCCGGGGAAGGGCACAACCTTCACGATCCTCTTTCCACCTTCTCAGGAACTGCCCGAGAAAGAGGACGAGAGGAGAGAGCCGATTCTCGAGATGGCCGGCTCCGGCACAATACTTCTCGTGGACGACGAAGACATAGTGCGAGACCCCGCGGGCAGACTGCTCGCAAAACTGGGGTTATCGGTCCTCACTGCAGCCAACGGGAGAGAGGCGCTGGAAGTGTTCCAGGCACACAAGGATGAAATCGTGTGCGTCATCCTCGACCTGACCATGCCCGAGATGAGCGGTGGGGAGGCGTTCCGGGAATTGAGGCGAATGAAGAGCGACGTCAAAGTGATACTGTCCAGCGGGTACGGGGAGACGGAAAGCATACGCAGCTTCCCTGGAAGGGGTCCCGACGGATTTATCCAGAAGCCTTACCAGCTGAAGCAGCTTGTCTCCAAACTGAGAGAGGTCCTGGGTGAAGGCGATGGAGGAACCCCGGCGGGAGCCGCCGCATAGCCAGCCATGGGCATCACAGAAACGATCTTCCAGAAAATAATCCAACTGATTGACTCGGCAGGGTACCCCGGCGTGGGATTTCTGATGATGCTGGAAAGCATGGTGGCGCCCGTGCCGAGCGAGGCCGTCATGCCATTTGCGGGATGTCTGGTCGCGGCCGGTCGTTTCAGCTTCTTCTGGGTGGGCGTGTCGAGCACGCTGGGAAGCATCGTAGGTTCGTTACTGTCCTACGCGATGGGGTATTACGGCGGCAGGCCGTTTGTGACGCGGTTTGGAAGGTATCTGCTGCTGAGTCTTCACGACCTGGAGGTGACGGAACGCTTTTTTCACAGACGCGGCTCGATCACGATCTTCATCGCCAGGTTCATCCCCGTCATCCGCCACCTGATCTCGATCCCCGCCGGAATCGGCAGGATGAACCTGCTTCAGTTCTCGCTTTACACGATCGTGGGAGCGTGTATCTGGAACATGTTTCTTGCGTGGCTGGGTTACCATCTGGGCACACACTGGGAGCTGATACACGAGTACGGCCGGCAAATCGACGTCTTCATGATCATACCGGTGTCCATAGCGATCTACTTCTTTGTCAAGACCCACCGCAGGAGAAAGGCCCGGCAGGCTTGATGCCGCGCCTCCCATGAGCAGACGCGTGCGGCCGGGCGTCCTGGTGCTCGCGGGCGCCTCCCCTACCTGTTGTGAGATCTCGTCGCGCTACTTGGGCGCCAAGCCGGCCCAGAAATGTGTTCCGCTACGTGCCGATTCCCGCCACGTCCAGAAGAAAGGCATAGAGAAACGCCGTCTCCCGGTACGCCCTGTAGCGGCCGGAGACCCCACCATGTCCTGCTTCCATCTTTATTCTGAACAGGAGGAGATTGCTGTCTGTTTTCTCAGCCCGCAGTTTGGCCACCCACTTCGCCGGCTCCCAGTACTGCACCTGCGAATCCTGAAAACTCGTCGTCACGAGCAGATTGGGATACGCCTTGGCCTCGACGTTGTCGTACGGAGAATAGGACAGCATGTAATCGTAGTATTCCTTCTGATTTGGGTTGCCCCACTCATCATACTCTGAGGTCGTAAGCGGTATGTCCTCGTCGAGCATGGTCGTCACGACGTCGACAAACGGCACCGTGGCGACGGCGCCTCCGAAAAGGTCCGGCCGCATGTTGATCACGGCTCCGATCAAGAGCCCTCCGGCACTGCCGCCCGCAATGCACAGTTTCTTCGGACTGGTGTAATTCTGCCCTATCAGGTACTCGGCGCATGCTGTGAAGTCGGTGAACGTGTTCTTCTTCTTGAGAAGCTTGCCGTCTTCGTACCACCGCCTGCCCAGTTCTTCCCCGCCTCGAACGTGCGCAATCGCATAGACGAAGCCCCTGTCGAGCAGACTTATTCCGTAGGGATCAAAAGTGACGTCCCAGCTGTACCCATAAGAGCCGTAACCCCAGAGCAAGAGCGGGTTCTCACCGTTCTTCTGAAGCCCCTTGCGATAGACCAGGGACACGGGCACGCCGGCTCCGTCTCCGGCCGGGGCGTACAGTCGCTCAGTCACGTAGTTCTTGGACTCAAAACCGCCGAGGACTTCCTCCTGTTTCAGCAGAGTCTTCTTTCCCGTCTCCATGTCGTAGTCAAAAACCGAGTGCGGAGTGGTCAGGGACGAATAGACGTACCTGAGAACCCGTGCTTCGAGCCGGAAGTTGTCGCCCAGCCCGGCCGTGTAGGCGGGCTCGCCAAAATCGAGGTAATGCTCCACCCCACCCGCCCACGGGCGAATGCGCATATCGATCAGCCCGTTCTTGCGCTCTACGGCGACAAGAAAGTCTCTGAATACCTGGAAGCCTTCGAGGAGAACGTCTTCCCGGTGAGGGATCACCTCGACCCAGTTCACCTTTGCGGTACTCGCCACTGGTGTTTTCATCAGCCGGAAGTTCTTCGCCTGGTAGTTGGTACGGATGTAGAAAAAGTCGCCGTAGTGGTCCACCTTATATTCGTGTTCTTTTTCCCGCGGGAGAAAGACAGTGAAGGTATCCAGAGGGCTATCTGCATGGAGAAAGCGGTATTCGGTGCTCAGCGTTTGTTCCGATTCTATCAGAACGTACCTCTTCGACTTGGTCTTGAAAACGGAGCAGCCGAACGTTTCGTCTTTCTCCTCGTAGACCAGTTGATCCTGTTCCGGATTCGTTCCGAGCACGTGCCTGTATATCTGGTACCATCTAAGCGTGACAGGGTTCTGTCTGGTGTAGAAGAGCGTCTTGTTGTCGTTGGCCCACGTGACGTTGCCGGTCACGTTCGGAATGGTGTCGGTGAGCACTTCTCCGGTCGTGAGACTCTTGAACTGGATGTTATAGAACCTGCGTCCGGTGTAGTCCACAGAGAAGGCGAGAATGTCCTGGCCGGAACTAACGGCTCTCTGGCCCATCGAACAGAAGGAGTGTCCCTCCGCGAGTTTGTTGGCATCGACCATAACCTCTTCCGGTGCTTCCGGGGAATCCTTCTTGCGGCAGTAGATCGGATACTCTCTGCCCTCTTCGGTGCGGCTGTAATAAAGGTAGTCGTCCTGTCCGTACGGCACCGAGACGTCCGTTTGTTTTATCCGCGTCTTGAACTCCCCGAACAAAGTCTCCTGAAGCGCCTCCGTGTGACGCATCATGCTGTCCGTGTAGGCGTTCTCCAGATTCAGGTACTCGACGACCTCGGGATTGTCCCTTTCTTTCAGCCAATAGTAGTCGTCAACCCTGATGTGCCCATGCTTTTCTAGCTTTGCAGGCGAAACACGAGCTTTTGGTGGTTTCATCTCCCTCTCGTCTCCCTTCCCCAGAGAATCCTGCGGACCGGACAGAATGAGACATGGCAGTGTCAGACATAGCAAGGTTAGTGCACGTGTGGTCGACCAAGTCATAACTATCCTCCATATCAAGAGCGGGACAACCGGAAGAGTTCTCTTGCGCGACCAAAAACGTCAAGTAAGTCTACACGGACTTTGATTCTGTTTCCACTCGCATGGAATTCTCACGCGACGAGATACGCAGTCTGGTCCTAAACGCTGTAGAAGCCTCGTGGCATGCCGGGGCAGACAGGCAGCGGCTGCGCAGGCTGCTCAACGAAGACCCTGCCTGGCAGTAACCGCGCCTCCGTCAAGCCAGAGCAAGCCCCTTGAAATCCCCTGTAGGTTGTGATATTATAAAGCAAAGTTGAATTCGTGCTTACCCTGTGCCAAGTCTGTCCGGGACTCACGTTTAACGAGCCCGGTGGATCTTGATGCGATTCCGGCGCAGGCATTTGTGTGCGCTGCCGGTGGAGACTGTGCATTGCGAGTGAGATGCCAGTCGCGCGCGACTCGGGCGCTCTCGAATTCCGCCGCGAACCGCCACGGCAACATCCCGCCCGCTTCTCTTACACGGTGTCCCCACCAGATGCGGCATCTCTTGCCGCGCCTGCTGACATTCCATCGTCGAGTCTTTCAATTCTTCCATTCTGCGGCCCACCCAAAAAGGAGGTTGGAATCAAGTGAATGCCAGAAGATTCCGATTCAGTCTGATTGTCGCGACAGCGCTGACAATCTCTTTGCTCTCCCTGCCACTGCCTGCGGCCTACGCTATCATGACGAAGGCCACCATGCCTCAGCTCACGGCCGGTGCCACGGGCATAGTCCGGGGACATGTCGTTGACGTCGTCTCTCAGTGGAACGACGAACAGACCACCATCTACACATACACGACCATCGTGGTGAGCCAGTGGCTCAAGGGCGGCGGGCCCAAGGCCATCACCGTCCGCACACCCGGAGGCGAGGTCGGCGACATCGGGCTCTGGGTTGAAGACGTGCCCGTGTTCTTCAAGGACCAGGAAGTGGTCACGTTCGTGAAACCGATCGAGGAAGAGCCGTTCATGCAGGTGCACGGGCTGTATCAGGGCAAGTTCACCGTCGAGAGCGGCAAAGTCATCGAGGCTGGGCTCCCTGTTGCCGACTTCGTCAACATGGTCGCGTCGATCGTGAGGGCGCAGGAGAAAGAGCTGAACGAGAAGTAGGCAGATCCAGTGGTGGAAACGGCTCCGCGTCTGCCGCCGTGACGACATGGACGTCTGGCCGCAAAGGACGCGTCGCCACAGAGCTGACACCGCCGAGGTAACGACAATGAATGTTGAAAGAACACACGGTGGAAGAACGGGATTCGGGAGGGACGCGACGGATTACCGTCGCGATCTAACGATCCTGACAATCCCACGTCTCTCACTCTTCCTTCTCAGTATCGCGCTTGCGTTCGCGCCGCTCGGCATTGGCCTCACTCCGAATATCGCGGCAGCAGGATGTCCGCGGGACAGCTGCGACCTGGGTTGCGTCACGGACCCCTACTGGTATTCTAGCAACCACTGGCGCGAAGGCCAGATGCCCGTGCCTTACTACATAAACCAGGACGGCGCCACCACCTGCACCGGCGATGAATTCAGTGCCGTACAAAGGTCGGCCAAGAACTGGGAAGACCTCCACCAGACGTTCTGGTCCACGTGTTACAAGGGCACGACAAACAAGCACTCCGCCGCCCACCAAGGCAGCCCGGCCAAGGACGGGTACAACGTCATCTCCTGGGAAGACCTGGGAGGAGGCACCCCGCTCCCGCTCGGGAGGTCGTTCTACTGGTATGGCGTGTCCGGCGATTCAATAATCGAGGCCGACGTCTCCCTCAACAACAACGCCGCTGTGTCGTGGTCGGCCTTCAAGGCCGATTCGTGCGCTGCGGGCTACCACGACGTCGAGAACACTACCACCCACGAGTTCGGTCATTGGTTCGATCTGGGCCATTCCTGCGACACGAGCGCCACCATGTACTGCTACACGAAGGAGCGCGAGACCCACAGGAGGAGCCCGGAAGAATGCGACGTTCTGGGAATGAAGGGTAAGTATACACATGCGGCCGGCGACGCCAGAATAGAACCGGGCTGCTGGCCGGTCTCTCTCGACGACGACATTCTGACAAACCCTGTTCTTGGCGACGTCAACCGTGACGGCGCCGAGGAAATCGTGTTCGCGACAGAAGACGGAAAGGTGCACGTGATACTCACCAGGGGCGGTGAGCAATATGGCTGGCCGCAGACAGCGGGAAGCAGGATAGAAAGCTCCCCCGTTCTCGGAGACGCTGACGGAGACGGCTGGCTGGAGGTCGTCGTCGGCTCGGAGAGCGACAGTGTGTACGTGTTCAACCACGACGGATCCCGGCTGGCCAATTGGCCGAAGGGAACCAAGAACGACGTGAGGAGCTCTCCCGCAATTGGAGACATCGACGCTGACGGGACTCTCGACGTCGTCTGCGCTTCGACTGACTCGTGCGTTTACGTCTGGAACGGCTTCACTGGAGCGCTGATAGAGGGCTGGCCGGTGAAGACGGGTGGGGTCATCCCGCTGGCAGGGCCGGCCCTGGCCGACCTCAACGCTGACGACAGCCTCGAAGTCATCATCTCCGGTTACGACAACTATGTGTATGCGCTGAAGTCCCACGGTGCGAACCTTACGGGTTGGCCCCAGTTCACGGGACGGCGCGTGTACGAGCGCGTCGCGGTGGGCGACATAGACGGAGACGGTCAGTTCGAGGTCGTGGCGGTAGCGCCCTGCGACACCATCTACGCCTGGAACACGAACGGCAGCAGGTGCGCGGGCTGGCCCGTGTATCTCCCGTGCCTGCTAGGAAATTCGGCGCCCAGCCTGGGCAACCTGGATGCAGACGCCGCGCTGGAGATAGTGTTCGGCTCGGACGTGGATTCGGTCTACGCATACAACGGTGACGGCAGCCGCCTGTCGGGTTGGCCCAAGTACGTCGGCGGAAACGTCAAGGGCTCGGCACTGATAGTGGACATTGACGCCGACAACGCCTACGAAGTGGTCGCTGTGACGGACCAGGGCAAGATGTACGCGTTCAACGGCAACGGCTCGGCAGTCAGCGGCAACTGGCCGAAGGGTCTCCCCCAGCAGACTTACGTGAGAAGCCCGGCCATCGGAGACATCAACGGTGACTCCGAGCTCGACGTCGTCGCCGGCAGCGGGAACCCCAGCTATCTGTTCGCATACAGCTTGGGGACCGTCATGGACAGCGACGCCTATCAATGGCGGATGTACGGACACGACTGGAATCGCACGTCGCGGTACGGGTTCGCGCCGCCTGACCCAAACGTTCTCTTGTTCAACGACGTGATTGCGGACCTGAACCATTGGCAGAGATGGGGCTACGGTTCGTCCGGCGTGGACCTTTCGACGATTTACAGCAGCCCGCCGTACAGCATGTGCTTGAGCGGCAGCCCGGCGTCCGGCTCGGGAGCGGTAGCTCAGTCCGAGCTCATCAATCCTGATTTCTCGAGACCTTACGAGCTGCGGTTCGCCTTCACCTATGACGGCGTCATGATGAACAACTGGATCGTGTTCGGCCACGTCCGCCTGCGCCTGATGGACATGAACGCCCCGCTGTTCATTGACATCGCCGGCAACTGGTCCAACTTGATACCAACCGGCTCGCCTTTCAACAGCTACTGCTTCCCTGGCGCCTTCACGCAGTTCCGGATTACCGTTGACCCCGTGACACGGAGTGTCGTGGTCTATGCGGACGAATATCCCGTCGCCGGCGCCGAGTACCTGCCCTCGCTTGTCCCGAGCAATCGCATCTTGATCGAGGACTCCATGTATGAGGACGAGTATCTGTACGGCTTTTATGACGACTTCGAGGTGCAAGGTTTCCTGTCGGCCGCGACCGGCGTAAAGGGTGCCCCGCCGGAGGCACCGCTCTTGAATGTGTTGTACCAGGGCTATCCGAACCCGATGAACCCGCTGGCTACGATTAATTATTCCGTAAAGGAAACCGGGCGCGTCACTCTCAGGATATATGACGTGTCTGGAAGGACCGTAAGAGTGCTCGTCGACGAGGAGAAGCAGGCTTCGCCGGCTCCATATTCGGTCGTTTGGGACGGCAAAAACGACAGCGGCCAACAGGTCGCGAGCGGAGTCTACTTCTGCGAAATGAAAGCGAAGAGGTTCAACTCGGCCAAGAAGATCGTGGTTCTAAGATAGCCGCGGCGCATAGCCGGCTCGAGCGCACAGGTTCGGGCTCGTCGCCGCGTGGCTTGTGCGCCTATGAACATGATCGACTGTCCCCCGGCACAGAGACTCTGCGGGGTGGATCGCTGTTGCGTTTCTGGTGGCTGCGCCCCGTGCGCTAAGGCGCTACGGAGCTTTTTCCAGGCTGTTTGTTACGTGTCTTGCGTTGAAGGGAGTGAGATTGCATGAACAGAATACGCCTGATTGCTCTGTGCCTAGGGGCACTGCTTCTGGCGGCCGCGGCCGCGATTCCTTATGCCCAGTGTCCGGAAGGAGGAGATTGCGATCACGACTGCAAGGTCACAGAAAATTCCTCGAGCTGGGACGAGTGGTATCCCTACTCGAACCACTGGGACGACGCAGACCTGCCGGTGGAGTACTCCATCAACCAGAACGGCGCGGCCGATTGCAGAGGCGACGAGTTTGCCGCAGTTCTGCGCGCGCTGGCGAGATGGGAGGGCATCCCCCAGACGTATTGGGCGGGCTGCTATGCCGGCACCACTGACAAGCATTCCTCCGCAGACAACGGAGACCCCCAGACCGACGACTACAACATCATCTCCTGGGAGGACATGGGCGCCGGTAATCCGCTCCCCCTAGGCCGGGCCCACTGGTGGTGGGATGGGAGCAACCACAACTACGAGGCAGACATCACGTTCAACGACAACGCCGCCGTCTCGTGGTCGGCCTATGCGGCCGACACCTGCCTCGCAGGCAAGTATGACCTCGAGAGCGTGGCAGCACACGAATTCGGCCATTGGATGTCGTACGGTCACTCCTGCGACCCCAAAGCCACGATGTACTGCTGGACCAGCTCCGGTACAACACTCAGGCGCACGCCGAACGACTGCGACATCGCCCCGATGCAGTATCGTTATCCGCAGACCGACGGCGCAGCCAAGGTTCAGCCCGGCTGCTGGCCGGCGGAATTCGACGACTACGTGACGTCAAACCCCGCGCTGGGTGACATCAACGCGGACGGAAAAGAGGAGATCGTCTTCGCCACCTTTGACAACAAGCTTCATGTGTTGAGCGGCAGGGGCACGGAGCTCGCAAACTGGCCGCAGACGCTGCCGGACAAGATAGACGCTTCGCCGGCGCTGGGCGACATCAACGGCGACGGGTGGCTGGAAATAGTGATTGCCTGCCAGAACGACAGTCTCTACGCCTTCAGACACAGCGGCGCCCGCGCGACGGGCTGGCCGCAGAGTCTCCGCTTCGGGTCGGGCGCGACGCCTTCTATTGCGGACATCGACATGGACGGCTTCGTGGACATCATCTTCGGCGCTGACTCGGTCCGCGCTTGGAAGGGCTCAGATGGAAGCATCCTGACCGGGTGGCCAGTCTACGCAGGGGGACTCGTTCAGCGAGCCGCTCCCGCTCTCGCTGATTTGGACGGCGATGACAGTCTCGAAGTCGTGATCACCGGATCCAACAACAAGCTCTACGCATTCAAGCCTCACGGAGCGAATGCCCCTGGCTGGCCTGTGACGACAGGCAGGAGGGTCTTCGAGACCGTGGCCATCGGCGACATCGACGGAGACGCGGCGCTGGAAGTAGTCGCCACCGCACAGTACGACAGCGCGTATGCCTGGAACGGTAACGGAAGCCGGTGTGCCGGCTGGCCGGTCTATTTTACCAGCACGATCGGAGGCTCGGCCCCGAGCCTCGGTAATTTGGACGGAGACGCGGCGCTGGAAATCGTATTCGGCAGCGACAGGGACACTGTGCACGCGCTGAACGGTGACGGCACCAAGGTTCTTGGATGGCCCATCCGCGTGGAATTCGGCGTAAAGAGCTCTGCTGTCATAGCCGATATAGACGGCCTGAGTGACCACGGCGAGAACGAGGTCCTTTTCGGCAGTGAAGAGGGCAAACTGTACGCCTACCACGGCGATGGAACGCCTACGACCTGGTGGTTCAAACAGGTCGGCGCTCAATGCAGCAAGTCGCCTGCCATCGGAGACGTCGACGGAAACAACGAAATCGATGTAATCATCTCAGACAATCAATTGGACAACCTCCATGCGTTCAACCTGGGCACTGTCCCGGGGAACGACATATACCAATGGCGCATGTACGGCCACGACTGGAACCGGACGTCCCGCCACGGGTTCGTTCCGGAACCACCCAGACCTAAGATTTACGCAAACAGTTGCGAGGATCTTGATGACTGGGAGATCATCACGGTCGGCCCGGCGAACATTCAGCTCGGAACACCGGCCCACAGCGCGCCCTACAGCATGAAGGTCAGTGGAAGCACGCAGCCGGGCGCTTTGGCAGGTGCATATTCCACCTACATCAATCCTGATTTCTCGCGGCCCTACCAGATCAAGTTCTGGTTCAGTTACGCCAGTTTTTACAACGCAAACTGGCTCGTGTTCGGACATGCTCGCCTGCGGATAGTGAGTCCCAGCGAGCCGGTGTACGTCGACCTGGCGGGAGACTGGTCAATGCTTGCTCCGATGGCACCTCTTTTCGAGGACATCTGCCCTGTCGGCACCTACGTCCAGTTCGAGGTGCGGGTGGACCCCCAATACAGGATGATCGAGCTTTACGCCAACGGCGAGTTCGTGGATGCGGCGAACTACAACGAGACTGTCGTTCCCAGCAACCGCATCTGGCTCGAAGACAGGGAGTATCCGGGTGAGATCCTGTACGCCAATTACGATGATTTCGAAGTCTACGGGTACCTGCCCGTGATCGGCGTGGACGAAACGCCGCACCTGGTCGCACCGCTCGTCAACGTGCTCTATCAGGGCTACCCCAACCCGATGAACCCAACGGCGATGATCCAGTATTCCGTTAGGGAGACCGGCCGAGTTACGCTGCGAATGTACGACGTCAGCGGACGTGTTGTGAGAGTGCTCGTAGATGAAGAAAAACAGGCCTCCGCGATGCCCTACTCCGTCGTCTGGGACGGCAAGAACGACGACGGCGACAGGGTGGCCAGCGGCGTGTACTTCTGCATGATGGAGGCCAAGAAGTTCTCGTCCGCAAAGAAGATCGTCGTCCTGCGCTGATCTGGATGCGGCTGGAGCCGGGCTCGATCCTCGAAGTCTGCGACAGGCACGGCTGACCTCGACATCGTTGTCTTCTCATTGCGGCTAGGTGCTCCGTCCAAGCTGATATTAGGGCGTGCGCACTGCGCGGAAGGGACAGCTACTCCCTCGTGCCTTCCCAGTCAAGGGTATGGCTGGATGCCTGGGGCATCTGCCAGTTAGTGTCGGGCTTGGCCGCTCCCTCCTGCCAGGAACTTGTTCATATCGAACGCTCGTTCCCTTTTGAGCATGTAGTATGTGGCTCTACCTAGCTTGTGGGCTCGGATGGTGAGCGCTTTTGCCTTTCCGTGCTTCTTCTCGAGGCGTTTCTTGTAAGCCATCCCTTCGGGGTTATTGCGCAGGAAGAGCACTGCTGCTTCGGAGAAGGCCCATTTGAGGTGTGCGTTGCCGATCTTCTTGCCGGAGCTCTGGTAGCGCCTCCCTGCTGATTCTCTTGCGCATTTGACCAGCCGGGCGTACGAGACGAAGTCCTGTACCCTGGGGAAACGGGTGATGTCATGGATCTCGTAGAGCATGACCAGGGTTAGAGGTTGAAGTGGCAGCATACCCTCAGGGTATGCTGCCGAGGAGGCCTCAATGAGTATCATGCAGCTGGGGCGGACGGGAAGAGACCCCACCGCTCACCCACATCCGTCGGCATACTAGTGGTAGTTTCCACTTGACAGGTAGCCTGAATCTGGCTAGTATCTGGCTAGAATGAAGTACCGGATCCTGCTCGCACCACAGGCTGTCCATGACCTGAAGTGCCTCCCCGCGCATGAGCGAGCGGCAGTCAGAGATGTCTTCGAGGAACACCTCCGTCATCAGCCGACCCGAGTGAGCAGGAGTCGTATCAAGCGCCTGCGGGGGCTCTCCCAGCCGCACTACCGCCTCAGGATAGGAGACGTACGAGTGTTCTATGATGTGACGGGCGGTACGGTAGAAATCCTTGCGGTAATCCTCAAGTCACAGGCCAGCAGATGGCTGGAAGAAGAAGGTGAGCATTCATGAGGAAAGTAGCTCTCTCAACCATCAAGGATGATTTGTCTCGTTTTCTTCGGCTCGCGGAGAAGGAGCGGATTATCATCACTCGTCATGGAAAGCCTGCTGGGGTGCTCATTGGTTTCAAGACTGAGGACGAGTGGTTTGAATATAGGATGGAGAACGACCCTCGTTTTCTGAGGAGGATTGCCGCTGCGCGTCGCAGTCTTCGCGCGGGCCACGGGGTGCAGCTTGAGTCAGCCGACGTGTGAGAGGTACGTTTATGAGTAGGATCCGAAGGCGGAGGATCGTGATTGAAGGTCCGATTCACTCCGGCAGCGCGCGACCAGTTCTCGGCTGCATTCGTGTGGTTTGTGATGGGTCAGATGTGTTTTCCCTTGAACGGGGCCCTTTCTTCCGCTATCTTGCCCTGCGCAACGAAGGAGTTCCCGCGCGCAGCGGCTGCAAGCAGCGAACGCGCTGTCACCCCGGCCAATCGTGTCTGCTTCCTGCGAGTCTGTTTCCCCTGGGAAGGGGAAACAAGTCAACGGAGGGTTCTTATGGTCGCGCGACTCGTGCACCTAACCGTCTTTATTTCGCTCACGTTCTGTGTGTTGCTCGCCTTTGGTGCGCCCGCGTTTTCTGCCGTTCCCGAGAACGTTTGCGTCAACTGTCACAGGAAGCTCACACCCAACATCGTCACTGACTGGAAGCTCAGCAAACACGGTCAGAACGAGATCTTCTGTTCCGCATGTCACGGTGACGCACACTCTTCTGCGCAGGACGTCGCCAAGGTCAGGATTCCCACACCGGTCACCTGCGCCGAGTGTCACGAGGAGCGGGTCGAGCAGTTCAAGGCCGGAAAGCATGCGTTCGCATGGGCCGCGTTGAAGGCCATGCCCACCGCTCACTGGCAGCCCATGGCCATGACCGA
>Ga0315294_10001945_pt1 | contig 22660 bp, 23 predicted proteins | sample YL17G13_40_MG_FD_203626 | JGI IMG/M metagenome (GOLD analysis project Ga0315294, IMG submission 203626) | Sediment microbial communities from Yellowstone Lake, YNP, Wyoming, USA - YL17G13_40 | ecosystem: Environmental > Aquatic > Freshwater > Lake > Sediment | place: USA: Wyoming | collected...
TTGGAGAACCGTCTCATGCTACAGCTTTAGATTATTTAATTAATAAATATGATTGGAATACTCAATCATCTACTAGTGTTGAAAATATACAACCAGGTCTTGATCTTTACAAAAATGCTCTTACAAAAGAAGAACAAAAAGAGTTTTATCAATTTGGTAAATCTGTTCTTGAACAACATGGTTATAATCCTTTTCCAGGATATGTAATGGCTTCAGCTGGTCAAATGGAATGGAGTCCTGAAATGGTTGTAGATAAACAAGGGAAATTAATAAATAGAGGGGAAAATTACAATAAAAAAATTACTTCTCATAAGAAAAAAGTTAAAGGTACAGATGGTGCAAAAGGTAATAGATTTACATACCATTATTATTTATCTAATTTAGATGGTAGTGGTATAATACCTATTCCAGCTAATATAATTAACAGTTTAGAAAAGATCACAGGACAAAACATGTCTAATTATGATACAGTATTAATTAATCTTTATCCTATAGGTAGAACATTAGGATGGCACGTTGATGTATCAGAAGATTATAGAAACTTAGATAGAGATATTATATCGGTGTCTATAGGTGCTGATGCTGATTTTTATTATGCTAATACACCAGATGATTTTATATCAGGAGATCCTGAAAAATCAGGTTATACTGTTGAAAGTAAAAATTTAAAAAGTGGTGATATAATTGCTTTTGGAGGAAAATCAAGATTAATATCACATACTGTAAAAAATGTTAGTGGTACAACTGATTTAGGATCAATTGATCTTAGTAATTCTAATGTAAATGAGTTTTTTAAAGGAGGTCTTAGTTTAGATAATTGGAGAATGAACTTTACATTTAGAGTAGCTGATCCCACTAATAACAAAGGTAAAAAAGCAATATCTACTCAATCATCTACTAGTGTTGAAAAAAATGTCACTTTTGAAACAGCTGCCGGTAGTATATATACAATGTATCCTAATGGAAGAGTAGATAGATATAAAACAGCTACTAAAGAAAAACAAGAAACAAATGATCTTATAGTATTTGTGAAGTTCAAAAGTCCAGAGCAAAAGCAAGATTTCTTACATGGAGTTCAAAGAAGACAAACATCTGGGACTAAAGTATATGTTATTGATGAAAAAGGTAATAAATATTCTAAAGGTTCTGATATAAAAGGTAAAGATGTAAAGCTTGTTTTAGTAGAAACCAAAACTAATAAAGTAATAGATATGGTTGAAACTAAACAAGAACCCACTATTGGTTATAATACTTATGACGAGAGTAGATATGTTGAGAATGGAGAGGCAATGAGAAGAATGCATATTGGTAATGAAGTAACTAAAATTACATCTACTCAACCATCTACTAATACTCAAATTATAAATAATAAAGGTAGCAAGGTTAGAGATTTAAAAACAGGATTAATAGGTACTACAAATGGTTCTTTTGCAGAAAATTATGTTAATGTACTTTTTGAAAATGGTGATGAAATAGAAATTAACAAGAAAGATTTAGAATTAATTACTACTCAACCATCTTCTAGTGTTACAGGTACTTTACCTAGACTAGATAATAATGTACAAGGAACACTTTTTTCATTAAAGGGTATTATAACGGAAAAAGCAAGTGAAAAATTAGATAAAATGTTAATAGAATATCTTAAACCTTTTAATATTAAATATGATGATATTAACAAAATAAAAGAAAGATATGATGTTGATAGTTTGGGTGCTGTTGATATTATTCAAAAAGTAATGTATTTAGCAGAAGAAAGAGATATTCAAACTCTTCCTGAAGAATTTTCTCATTTATTAGTTATGTTAATGGGAGAAGCTAATCCAATAATAGAGGATTTATTAATAAATATATCTTCTTGGAGTGGATATAATGATATTTTAAATAAATATAATAAAAGATATGAAGGAAATATTAAAAAAATAAAAGTTGAAGCTATAGGTCAATTAATTGGAAAAGCAATTGTAAGTAATTTTAAATCTGAAAATACTCAAGAACAATCTTGGTTTACTAAAATTAAAAATGCTATTTTAAACTTTTTTACTAAAGCTTCTAAAGAAGAAAAATTAATATATAATATAGCAGATAGAATAGCTAAAGATGTTTTAAAAGGTAAACAATTAGTTGAGATTCCTGAATTAGGAGGAAAAAGACCTTTAATGTATGATAAAATATTAGCAGATTATCCTGTTGTAAAAGAAATAGTTAATAAATTTTCAAAAGAACTTCCTTTTAAGCTTACAGGTAGTTTAGCTATTGCTAAAGAACAGAACATATACAGACAAGAACAACAACCTCATGATTTAGATTTTTCAGTTCCTTATAGTTGGGTACAAAGAAATCCAAATGTAGAAGATTTCTTTAAATTATTTGATGAACCTAACATAGAACAAGCACATGAAGGTTATTATAAAGATAATGAGATTTGTTTTTCATATTATATTTTAAAAGAAGGGTATACATTTGATAAATCAAAAACATTAAAAAATGTAAATAAAGCTGTTAAACAACCTTTTTTAGATTTATCAATTTTAAATAATAAAGGAGAAGAAGTAAAAGTATTAGATGTTATAAATGATAATATATTAATGGGAGTAGATTTCTTTTATCCTTTAGTAAATAAAGAAGAAAATTACAATGATAATGTTAATTCTTCACAATCTGTTTATGAAGGTAAATTAAATTTACAAGGAACTAATGAAAATAATGAAGTGTTTTTTCAAAGACTTAAAGATCAAAATGATTATATAATTAGTAATTTTGAAAATCGTCAAAATCCTTTATTAAGTCATTTATATTTTAATTTGTCTGATAATGAAGCAAAAAATGTAATTAAGAGTATAAATAATAGTATTTCTCAGAAAGATGTAGAAGATAATTCCATACAATGTAACCTAGACCTATAAAAATTATGATTTGTCCAAAATTTAATACCCAATCAGTAAAAAAATTAGAAAGTTATTTTACAACTCAAGGAGTAATGGAAATATATTCTAAATTACAAACTCCAGAATTTATAAGTTGGTTTAGTGGAGATGCTTCTATAAAAACAAAGGAAGCAGCAGATGAATTTATACAAAATAATAGTATTAATTCTATTAATATAGATAATGACTTTAATGTAGGTAATATAGATAATTCCAGTTTTTTACCTCTAACTAAATTTGTAACATTGTCTGATAATAATGGTAAAAAATTATCTTCTTCTGAATTAAAAGAAAAAATTGAGTATAATTTTTTTATCAAAACACTAGAACAAAGAAATGAAGATACAAAAAATGTCAATAATAGATATGAATATCAAGGTAAACCTTTATTGCATAGAGCCACTGACTTTGTTAAAAGATTTTATGAGTCTATTTTTAGAAATCCAAATAAAGAATTTGAAGAAAGAGCCCTAATTCTTGCTAAAAAAGGAACAGTTACTCATAGATATTTAGAATTAATTGGAGATAACACAATTAAAAAAGTAAATAAAACTTTAGAAGAAATAAGACAAGATGTAATTGATAGTTTTAAAGATAATCCAGATTTTAAAAATTTACCTGAAAAGTTTTTTAGTTATACTGATGATGAGATTAGACAGTGTAGAGAATATGTACAGAATATTATATTTGATATTTATGAACAAGATCCTGATGCTAAAATTTATACAGAGTTTAAAATAATAGATCCGGAAGCTTCTGTAGGTGCTACTTTAGATTTAGTAGCTTTTTTATCTAATGGAAGAGTTTTAATTTATGATTGGAAATCTATGTTAGATTCTAATTTTATTGGAGAAGAAGATAATTTAGATTTAAAAGAATATAAAAAACAAGCATTTAATATTCAATTAAATAAACACAGAGAAATACTTGTTAAATCTTATAATGTAAAAAGAGAAAATGTTGAAACTAAAGCAGTTCCAATAATATATTCTATGCATTCAGATAAAAAAGGAAATATAAATGTAAAAAAAGGATTTAAAGAATTTAATATAGGAAATTATCCTGAATTTTTTGCTTTCAACTCTTTGACTAGACACCAAGATTTAAATAATATAATAGATAAAATGACTTTAAGAAGAAAAAGTCTTGAAACTAAATTAAAAAAAGACAGAAAGAATCCTAAAATATTAAGTGATTTAAAACTTGTGGATAATATTCTTAGAGAAATACATGAAGAATTTAAAATAGATGCTTTATATAATAATTTATCTACTTTGTTACTAAGATTTGATAGTTTATTTAAAAGTATATCTGAAAATCCAGACACTGATTTTATTAATGATATGGCAAATATTTCTAATGAAATATCTTTATACAAAAGTATTTTAGAAGATGTGTCTAAATATAATGAAAGTAGAAAACAAGATGCTAATTTTAATTATCAAGAAAATAATGAAAAAATAGCAATATTATCTAAAAGTATTTTTAATTCTGAAAGTCAGATAACTGCTTATTTTAGTGATTATATTACTAATAAGCTAAAAAGTACAGGTAGTTTTTTAGATATTAAAAATATCTCAGAAGGAGGTTTTTTACAAAACTTTGAAGCTATTTCTGATATAAAAAATCCAATTATAAAAGCATTATATCCTCTTGTTTTAGCTCCCTCTGAAAATGAAACAGTTTCTAAATTAAGAACTTTTAAAGAAACGGTTAAAGACTTTGAAAGAGATTTAAATGCTTATGCAAAAGAAAAAAATATGTCTTTAAATGAAGTTATAAGTATGTTTTTAAATGAGAATAAAGATTTTACAGGAAAGTTTGATAAAGAATATTTTAAGACTAAAAACTTAAAAATGCAGGAGTTAAAAAGTGATACTCCTAAAATAAGAAAAGAAGCTATTAAATGGTTAAAAGAGAATAGTGAATTTGCTATAGAAGACTATGAAAATTATAAACAAAAAAGTTTTAAAGTAATAGAAGATACGTATTTTGAAGATGAGGCTTTAGTATCAAAAGCAAAAGAAGATTTTGAAAAAACATTTGATATTACAAAACATGAATCTGCTTATCAATCTAAAAATACTTTTATAAGATTAAAAGAATCAGATGAAAAAAATCTTTCTGAAAAATATAAAGTATTAAAGAATGATAAAAGACTATTAAATATTTTTAATTATTTTCAAGATTTTAATAGGCAAGCCCGAAGAATTACAGGGAGAGAGTTAAAAGATAATTTTAATCCGAATGTACAAATGAGTTTTGCTCAAGCAGTTTCTGAAAATGGAAAATCTTTGTCTTCTATTCCTTCAAGTTTAAAAGAAGCCCTTGTTAATTCTTTTACAACTAGTGTAGAAGATGATGTAGTTTTAGGCACTATTAATCCCGATGGTACAAAATCTGGAAATGTACCTTTATATTTTACAGAGTTGTTTATGCCGGAATTATCAGAACAAATAAAAACTTCTATAAAAGAAGGTTTAAATAATGATATAAAAAAAGGAGTTGCTGAATTTAAAAATTTAAAAGAAAATACTTTAGAATATGAAAATGAATTAAACAGAAGAATTTATAAAGAAAAAAATAAAGAAGCTATTAAAAACAAATCTTCTAATTTTTTGAATAATTATTTATTATTTGCAGAAAGTGTTTTTAGTTATGAGGCTTTAAATAATAGATTAGATATTGTTTATGCATTACAAAATTTATTAGATGCTTCTAGTCATGCTCCTACAAGCAGTACAGGAAATACATTTTTTAGTAATAATCTTACTAAAATAATGACAGTTGCTGGGGCTACTAAAGACGATAAAGAATTATTTGAAAAAGTAGTTAATCAGCATATTTTTGGTAATAAAATTTATTCAAAAGACGCAACTATTAAACTATCTGGAGGTAAAAAAATATCTAGTATTAAGACTATAAATACTATAATGTCTTGGTTTTCTTTAAACGTATTAGGACTTAAACTTAATCTTGCTATTTATAATACTGTTCAAATAAGAGCAGCTAAAATAGTTCTAGCAAGAGAGGGAGTATACATGAACGCTGAGTCAAGTAAAAAATCTATAATAGAATTAACAAAAGACAAAGATAAATGGTTGGCTTTTGGAGAGTTTATGGGAGTGGATCCTAGAGGATTAATAAATAAAGAAACAAGAACAATTGGTAGAAGTAAAATAGGTAAGTTACTAAATACTAATACTGCTTTTATAGGATTAACTATTCCTGAAGAACTCCAATCTTTTGATACTTTAGTTTCTATGAGTAATTTTTATAGAGTTGTTAATAATAAAATAATTAATCCTCAAAAATTATGGAGAGAAGGAGACACAAAAGAAACTTTTGAAAGAAGATTGTCAAATTATCCCACAGTTTATGAGTCTATAGAAAAAACAAAAAAAGAAAATTCTGATGGTACTGTGGATTATGGAATTAAAAGTATTATTTCAGAAGAAGAGTTAAATAATTTTAGATTAGTAGTTAGAAAAGTAAATAGTAGTATTACGGGTAATACTTCTGAATATGATAAATCTGTTGCATCTGGTAATATATATTTAAGAATATTAATGCAGATGAGAAATTGGATACCTTTAACAGCAAAACAAAGACTTGCTAAAACCAGAATTGATACTGCTACTAATCAAATAGATGTAGGAAGATATGCTGCATTAGTTGGAGAGTTTTCAGTTTTAGGAGCCAATAAATTAGAAACAGTATTAAACTTAATTAAAGAAATAGGTTTATTTGGATATAACAAAGATAGTATAGCAAATAGAGCAGTAGCTGAGTATTATTACACAGAATGGTTAGAAAGACAATTTCCTAATGATATAGAAAAAGGTAAATTAATCGTACCTTTTGAACAATATTTAAAATTAAGAGATAATAAATTGAAAGCAGCTGCTTTTGAAGCAAGAATAATTATTCTATTTATGATGGTTATAGCATCTTTATCTGCAGATTGGGATGATGATGGGGAAGAAAATTACAAAGAATTTTATGGAGGTAAAGAAGCTTTTAAAATTTTAAACAGGTCTTATAATGAGTTAACATTTTTTATAAGCCCTGATTCTGCTGTTAATATAACAAAAGGTGCTGTACCTGTTGTAACTTTTATGCAAAAATCTGTACAACTAATGTATAATACTTATGATGAAACTAGAGATTTTATTTCTATATATACTACAGGACAAGATAAAAAAGGAATATGGAGAAAAGATACAAATGATATTAGTCCTATGTTACATTATTTTCTTTGGTTTTTTCCAGGTGTTTCTAATTTAAATTCAAATTTAGGTATTGACCAAGAATTATCAGAAGTAGTAGGAACACAGTTAGTAGAAAAAGAAAAAGAGACGGGACCTAATAGGATTAATAAGTAAAAAAAAATGCAAATGCTATGGCATATCCAAAATCAGTTAAAAAATTTTTAAATGACTTAATAGAAAATTGCCAGAATAATAATGTTACTTTAAAACTAGAATATAAGAAGAATATAGCACTTTACAACACTAAGTTTGACGGATACTTTGCTGCTTCAAACCCATTAGTGTTAGCTGTAGCTACAAAGAAAGAACTAGATAAATGGTTAGAAGTACTTGTTCATGAAAGTTGTCATTTAGATCAACATCTAGAAGAAACATTTTCTATAGAAATAGATAACTTTAAAATATTAAATGATTGGATATCTGGTACACCTCAAAAAAAGACTAAAGTTATACAGGCTGTAAATACGATTAAAAAGTATGAACTTGATTGTGAGAAAAGAGGAGTGGAAAAAATAATAAAGTATAATTTACCAATAGATACTACAACTTATATAAAAAAATCTAATATTTATGTTTTCTATTATAACTGGGTATTAGAAAATAGAACTTTTGGTAAAGGTAAAATATATAATAATGAAATTTTAGAATTAATAAATCCTACTTTTTATAAAAGTTATTCTAAAACTCCTGTATTTTTACAAAACCATTTTAATGAAGTATTAAAGAAATAACCTCATACCTAATTAAAGATATGGGGTTATTTTAATGTTATCATTTTATTTCTATTTTAGTAGGATTATAATCAATTTTAAAGACAGAAGATTGTTCTAAAGTTTTTCTTTCTTCTTCTAAGTTTCTATTTAAAGCCGCTTCTTCAGTAAATTTTTCAAGAAATCTTACTTTAAGTTTAGCTATATTATTATCTAATAACTTTGCATAATCTAAATTATAGTATTTTGCTATATGAATAAGATTAAAAGTATTTAAACTATATTCTAATGGTTCTCTAACTATTTCAAATAAAAGATTAAATACATCATTTTCATCTAATATTTTATAACCCTCATTAAAATAAGATAAATCTATTTCATCATTATCCATTGTAGCATAATTAGATAAATACCATTGTACATCAGCTATTTCTTCTCCTAAATTAATTATATCTATAGATTTACCATAAGCTATGTTTTTCTTAAATATATCTATTATTTCACCTATTTCTGTAATTACACCCATTTTCATGTGTATAAAATTATTATTTCCTAATTCAACCCAAGTTCTCATAGCTTGGGATTGATACTCTTTTAGTTTTTCTTCTATATTCATAATTTTGTTATTTTATTAATAAATTGGTTCCAACTTCCTTTTCAGATTATCTCATATTGCTTTTCATAAATATCATCATGTTTATGGTTTAAAGTTTCTATTTCTATATGATGAAATCTTCCATCATAATAAAATTTAGCTTTAAAGTTATTTATTCATAATTTAGTTTTATAATTCTAATAAGTTTTTCATTTTCTATCATCTTTTTTTCTATTCTTTTATAATCAGAACTATCTTTAACTCTATTATATAAGTTTTCTAGTTCTTTATTATTACTTTCTAATTGTTTTCTGACATTAGAAAGAAAGTCTATTGGTACTTTATACATAATTTTAGTTTTTTCTATGTTCAAAACACGACTGAGTTTCTAATTGACAAACATTTGCAATAAAAGAAACAGGTTTATCTAATTTACTACAATAACCATAATTAATTCTATGTGAGGGACTTGTTACTTGTCCTCTTTCATTAGTATATAAGTTATCAAAAGATTTATACTTATCAAAATCTCTTATCATAAATTTACAGTCATTACAATTACAATCTATCTTTTGTAATAATATAATACTTTCTTTATCCATTAGTTATTTTTTTTAAATATAAACTTTTTATTCATATAAGAGTAAGTCCAAACACTTGACATTATAGGTTGTTCCAATACTTCAATATTAATTAAAGTTTTCATTACTTCATAATTAGTAACAGTCATTAAAATATCAAATTGTCTTTTATCTGGAAACTCCGTAATATATTTCTCACATAATTTATTTAAGTCTGCTATTGAATTTACTTGTGTTTCTTCCATTTTTTTTGCTAATATTTTTTTTAATATTCTATTTAAACTACTAATTCTTCCTGATAATTGTGTATCAGATAAATTATACTTATTTCTTAAATATTCTCTATCTCTAATTAATAAACATTCTTTATAAAATTCTAAATTAGATGGTTTTTTTATTAGTTTTTTATTTTGAGATAAGTATATTTCTAATAATTCAAATAATTCTGTTTTAGAAAAATAATAATTTGATTGAGTATCTTCATCTTTTAAAGAATTTATTAATGAATCTGGTAATTCTACTATCTTAATAATATGATGCTGTCTATTATTAGAGTTTTCACCATTTTTTTCATGTATATAATCATAGCAAATGTATTTTAAGTTTGTTAAAAAATAAGCAGAAAACTCTTTTTCACTGATAAAGACTTTCTTTTCTTTTTCTAACACTCTTAAATTACATCTTGCTATAATTTCATTAATATCATCTAGTTCAAAAAAATTATTTATTGATTTAACAAAACCTATAAAAGAATTAGATTTATAAAAGTTACCAAAATCAGTATCAATATTAAATATCATTTTAAATCTAATTTATTAAAGTGTTTAACTATTTCAAATTCTACTTCTCTTCTTTTATTTTCAGGTTTACCTGCTTCCCAATCAATAGTCCAACCTTCATTTTCATCTTTAATTATAAAGTTATAGTTAAAACCATCTCTTGTGAAAGTACCTTTGTATTTGTTTTCTTCAAAGGCTATTAAGTTTATATGTATGCTCATTTTATCCAAATTTTTGTGATTAAAGGTTCTGCAGTTAATTTAATTGTTTTACACCAATAACTTCCTGCATCTTCCATACTTTTTTGTAATATATCTTTCCATTCAGTAGTTATACTATCAGGGGTTTCAATAACATATTCATCATGAATAAAGTTTACTATTTTAACAGTCATAAAATTATTAGTTTCTACTATTTTATCAAATAACATTATTCCTGCTAATTTAGATATTCTTGATGAAATTCCCTGTACGGAATAGTTAACTGATTGTCTGTCTAATTCTGACTTTTTAGAAAAGTATTTTCTTACTTTAGGTTTTAAAACAGAATTAAACTTTAAAGTATCTTTTGCTTTTTCAATTTTATACTCATTCCAAAACTCATTAGTAAATTCTTTTTTTAATTCTTTAAATTCATCATAATAAGGTATAAAACATTTAGAGCCGGTAAGCTCATCAATAGTTATATAACCGTTTTTTAAAGTAGCTTCATGACACTTTTTAAAGTAGTTTCTTAGTCCTGGAAAACTTTCAAAGTAAGTATTATAAACAAATTCTGCTTGTTCTAAGGTTATTTTACACTGCGCTGCTATGGTTATAGGCGTAGCACCATATACAATAGCAAAGTTAGCAACTTTGGCTATTTGTCTAAGTTCCGGGTATTGCTTCTTAATTTCTTTTAAACTAAGGTCTTTACATTCAGGATAAATTTGTTTAGCTACAAAGCTATGTAAGTCTGATTCTCCTGATGTATAGAACTCTAATAATTTAGGCTCTAGGGACTCATTAGCCAATACAATAGTCTCTTGGCCAGAATAGTCTGAAATTATTAAACTATTGCTTTCTTCAGCCACAAAACAACCCCTTGTTTCAGGATCTGCAGGTATATTCTGAAAATTAATATAATCAATGTTATTTTGCTTATCCTGACCACCTGAACTGGTACGTCCACTATCCATTATTTGTGAAAAATTAGTATGAAGTCTGTTAGTTACAGGACTAATAGATTCTATAAAATTTTCTCCATAAGTAGATACTACTTTGTCTTTTGCTTTATAATTCAAATAAAGTCTCACTATAGGATGTTTATTAATCTCAGCTTCTAATACTGTAGCCTCTAAACTGTCTTTAATTTCTTTAGTTTTCTTATCTTTAGTTTTAGTATTAATATCTAATTTATGAAAAATTGGGAGTACTTGTTTAGGAGAGGCCCAATTAATTCTAATTTTAGTCTCAGTTAAAAATAAGTCTAACTGATTATCAATAAATTTTTCAAAATTTATTCTATTATCTATAATAAAATTATCTAAAATATTTTCAGCTTCACTAAGATTAATTTTATCTTGTTGTATTTTAGCTAACCATTTGTCTTTGTCTAATTTAAATCCACAATACTCTATGTAGGCTAAACACTTTACATATTTATTTTCAAGACTTAAATCTTTAAGTAAATTCCATTTATCTAATTCAGCAAATTGTTTATCCTTTATCTCTTTTAAATATTTAACATCATCAGCAGCATACTTAATAACTTTAGCACTTAAACCTTCTCTATGTATCATACCTCTGACAGTTTTATCCATGATAATATTTAAATACTTTTTACATAAGTAATCTAAAGACTTTCTTTCCCAGAGTAGTCCTTTAGTTAGTATTCTTTCTGCTAAATAAGTGTCATAAATATTTACAGGTATAATATTATGATGATATAAGAACTTTAAATCAAACTTAGCATTTTGAAATAAGAAAGCTAAATCTTCTCTTTTAAAATATTTTTGTAAAAAAATAAGTTTATCAGAATTAATATAACTCCAATCTATTACAAACTGTGTTTTATAATCTCCTATTTGTAAACATATAATATCTTTTGTATGAGGATCAAAACCCGTAGTTTCAGTATCTATTCCTACAAAAGAATCTAATATATTATTTTCTAAAGCATCTTTAAAAAAATTCCAATCACAAGTTTTATAAACATCATGAGGTATAGCTTTTGTTTGTTCTGTTACTAAATATATTCCCATTTTTTTAAAATTAAAAACCTACTTACCTATTGCTAAGTAAGTAGGCTTTATGAATAAATATTAATCTTTAACTTCTGTATTTAAATTCTTTAATTCATCATTTAAGAAAGCTATTGTCTCTAAATGTTGCTTTAATACAGCCTCAGCCATAGTAATTTTATTCTTAGCTAATAATAATGCCTCTACATAAAGATCTCTATTCGTAATAGGCTTACCTTCATTAATCCTTTTAGATACTAATTCATCTTTAGCATCTTCTATATTTTGCTTGAAATCTTCACTATCTCCTTCTAAAGAAGATATTTGAGATTTTAATCCTGCATTAGCCTGTCTAAATGCTTTCTCTGCATCGGCAGCAACATTGTCACCTTTAATTTTAGCGGTGTATTCTTTGATAAAACTGTTCATAATTTTTATTGTCATTGGTTTTTAATTTGTTTCTAATAATTTTGTTTTAATCTTTTTAATCTTTTTTAAATTAGTATTAAATACTGTTGGTTCATCTTCTAAACTTAGCAAAGATACTTTTTGTTTATTAAAACAAGAAAGGTCTAAAGGATAATTAGTATCTAAATGATTTATTTCTATACAATTGAGATCTTCAATTATACCCTTTAATTTAATATTATCAAGACTAGAGTATTCCCATCCTGTTAGTTTTCCTCCAGTATAAAGTGCAGCTCCATCATTATGTTTTATAGTTTCTGTTATAGGTTTATTATTAGTAAAATTAAATTTAGAACCCCATGCTGTTAATAAGTTTTTACCAGAAATAAGTAAAGTTTGACCAAAACCAATGATGGATTCATCAGTTGGTTTTTTCATACCTACCCATTCACATTCAGCTTTATAATAATTAGTAGTAAATAAATCTCTAGTTGAATAACGAGTACTATTATTTACTCTAACCCTAATAAGAGTTTGATCTATTATTTTATCTATTTGATAATACTCACCAACTTTACAAACTTCTATACAATCTTGAATACATCTAACCCATCCTCCAACTTGATATTCTTGTGATTTATTATTTTGTATATCAAAAGCTTCTTTAGTTGATGGTTTAAATTCTTCAGTCCAATTTCTCCAATAATGTTGTTGTAGTCCCCCAATAGTTCTATTAATTAAATCATCCCATTTATAAATTTTACCTATTTCAAAGCTATTTTTAGCATCACTTTTAAACCAATTGTTACTATTAGTATATTCTACATATTCTGGATTTGATAGTTCTTCTTTTGAAATTACTGTATATCCTTTTTTATTACACCATTCATCAAAAGAATATATTTTATAATTTTTTGTTTTATAAAAAAAAGTAGAAGCATGCTGATTAATATTTAAATTAATACAAGAGTTATGAATATCAGAAGACCATTTTCCAGTTGTCCAGGTATAATTTAATTTATCAGTCACAAAATCCCATTGTTCTTGAGTCATACAATGTACTACTTCATAGTCATACTTTTTAGTAGCTAATGTAGTAACATCATAAGGTTTACCTAATTTATTATACTCAGCTATTTCCTCAGAAGTTGCATATCTCCATTTACCATATTCTCCTTGACCTAAAAAATCTACAGCAGCCCAGCCTGAAGTACTACTTTCAGCATTTTTTTCAGGTGACAAGTACACCGAATCATACTTTTGTTTAAATATATAATTTCTTGGAAAACAACTATCTTTTTCAGGAGTATTTAAACATACAATATAATCACCTTTTAAAAATTTATCTTTATTTTTCATAGTTTCTGTAATTTTATCTACATGACCTTCAGGAAGATATTTTTGTATTTCTGATAAATCTGTTAATAGTGTACCTGAATATCCATTAATTCTAAAATTATTCCAGCCCTCTTCTCCTACTTGTTTTTCATATGTTCCTTTTGGAATAGATATATTTTCTTCATGTACCCATTTATCACCAATAAAACATTTAAACTTAGCATACCAGTTATATGCTGTTTTTAATCTATACCATTTACCTACTTCATATTCCATAATTTTATATTATTTTAATTAATTTATCTTCAATAATTATATTTTTACAAAAACCTTGTATTACTAATTTAGGTTGTTGCTTATTCCATTTACTATTACAAGGTACTTGTACTTCTATATTTTCTGTTAATAGACAACTTCCTTTATAGTGTACCGTAATTTTATTATTTGGTTTGTTATAATGATAAAAAAACCTATATTTTCTCATAATTTCTGTATTAATTCTTCTGCATTATCCATTGCTAAGTTATCTAGTATTTTAAGTAGTTTATAATTTTTTAACATATTTATTAAGCCTTCTTCAATTCCATATTTATTAACATATTCATCAAAAACAAAGATTATTAATTCTTTTTGGTTAAACTCATCATAATAACTATTGATTAACTTTTCCCAAGATTCTTTACCAAAACCTTTTATTCCCTTAATATTATCTCCAGGTTGACCAACACAAAGATCTTTATAAAACTTATGAAGGGCTTGTGTTTGATTAACTTCAATAAATTCAAATTTCTTAATGTTAAAGTTTCTACCTTCTAAATATAATAAATCCCCATCATGTGAACAGATTATAGGCTCGTATATATCTTTTAAGTTCTTTTTTAAAGTAGCTAAGACATCATCAGCCTCATACCCCATACGGTAAACAGCTTTATATTTATCAATAATATAATTTTTAACTTCTGTATAACCTTCAGGTAATACTCTATCTTTTCTATTTGCTTTATACTCAGAGTCTACACTATGTCTATAAGTTAATCCGTCAAAAGATTTACTAAAAGCAATTATAAATTTATTAGATTGACAATGGAATAAAATATTATAAAGTAGCTGATCTACTTCATTAAAAGAGTCCTGAAGACTCTTTGTTTCTTTTAAATTATTACCATCATCATCTAACATAGGATTACCATCAATATCTACTAATTTTTTACAATGTAATACAACAAACGGAAAATAATCTCCATCTATTAAACATATTTTTTTATTTAAGTCTTCTATTTCTATCATATTTCAATTATTTTATTTATAGTTAAAGTTTCTTTATCTTCTTCGTATAAGGCACCAAGTTCTGCACCATCAGGAAGATTTACATCTAAATAATCTTCTAACCAAATTTTTCTATTTTTATCTTTTTTAAAAATTTTACAAATATCTCCCCAAAGAGAATAATTGTATTTTTCTGTTATTCTTTCTTTAGCAGATAATGAAAATTTACTGTACTCTCCTTTTAAAAAACAATCATAATCATTTTTAAATTTATTTGGTATATTAAATATATAACAGATATAATCATCTTTAATATTTTTTAATTCTTCACTATAATAATCTTTTAAATTATAATTTGAAAAAAAGTTATCATTTTTATTTAGAAAATCATTTAATTGTAAATAATGATAATTTTCTTCTAAACCATTTTTAGAATCTATTTCTAAAAATTTATATAATAGAAAAATAACTTTTTTATTCTTATAATTAGGAAAATTAAAACTATATAAATAAGTATCTTTTAAAAAACTTGAATAATAACTGGGTATATCTAAAAGAGGATATACAAAATAAGTACTTATATTAAAAATAGGTATTTTATTTTCAAATAAAGTTTGGCATTTATTACTTGATAGTTTAATCATTAATTTTATTATTTAAGTTGTTATTAAGTTTTATCTTAGTTATAACAAACTCAAATTTCTTTTTCTTTTTATCATCAACTTCTACATATTCTGTTCCTCCAGAAAATCTTACATATCTAATATCATCATCTTTCCATTTTTTATGTTCTGTTAAAGTATCATTAAACCATTTAGTCCAGGGCCATTTATTATCACAGTCCCAAAAATGATCTTCTGGCATTGTATCAAATATAACAAACTTAACTGATAAATATACTCCTTTAGTTAATTTAGAAGATAATTCAGGTAATTCTTTAGCATATCCATAAAGATATTCATGTACTTTAGTAGCTATTGATTTTCTTAACATAGGATGTAAAGTAGCACTATATAAATCATTACCATTTACCTTCCAATATTTAGGTTTTCCAACAGACCTATTATTTCTTATAACTTCTTTTTTCGTCTTTTTATTAAAAATTTTATTATTTTTAATAACATACAGTTTTTTATTTAAATACTTTAAAGGAATTTTCTTATCCTTGTCAGTATTAAAATACTTAGCCCTTCTAGCTTTAGCAGTTTCTACATACTCTATAGGGTTTTTAATGGTCAATACTATTTCTTCTAATTTGTTATAGTATTCAACCGGTACTCTCTTTGTCACAATCATTTATTGCATTATTTAAAAATTCTAAAGTTTTTTCTTTTTTATATTTTAATATAAAATCAGAAATATCTTTAACTTTGTAAATATTATCTATTATTATACCTTTTAGATTATATTTTTCTTCATATTCTATCTTTCTTTTAATTCCAGCTTCGTCATTATCAAAAAAAGTAAAAGTTTTATTAGCTTTACTTTTAATCTTTTTAATTTCTTTTTCTTTAAAAGTTACACTTTCACTTGCTGCACAGACAGCATTGATGTTTAATGATTTTAATACCATTACATCTTTATAACTTTTAGTTATTATATTAAACTCTGAATCTTCCAATTGAGCTAATCCTTTAATACAATAACTTCTTATATTACCTATATGTCTATAACTTTTTAAGGCTGTAGGCCTGTACCATTCTTTATTATTTAAATAATTAATGTTGTATTCGTATATAGAACAATTTTTTACATTTAACCATTTTACATACCCGTTATAAAATAATGTTTGAACAGGTTTTACAGAATATAACTCTAAAATATCTTCAGTAATATTTATACTACTCCAATACTTTAAATCTTGTAAATCCCAATCTCTATACTCAACAGTAAATAAGTCAGAAGCATACATCTCCTGACTATTTATTGTCGTCTTATAGTCATTATTGATTATTAATGGTTTATAATTACCTATACTCAAAATATCATTACATTTACTTATAGCAGTTGTTTTATCTATATTATAATAAAGAGAAACAAATTTTATTACATTTCCTTGTTCTCCAGTACCAAAATCCTTAAAAAGAACAGTGTTCTGATATTTTTTACAAGAAAATGAAGGGTGACTGTCTTTTCTCAATGGTGATTTTATTTTAATTCCAAAATTAAAATCTCCTATAATACTTTTAAAAACTATCTCTGAGTGAAATAATATATCTTTAATATCATATTTTTCAACACTAATTGGCATAATTATAATTTGATTAAAAAATTTAAATAAAAATCTTTGTAGAATACTTCTAAGATATTCCTAAACTACACAAAACCTCAGCCCTCCCAGAGGATGCTGGTGGTTACATTTATCTTCATATAAAATAACGTTGCTTAGAACAACTGTAATTACTTAGGACTGTATTACTGGATTTGAACCATACCTATCAGCTACCTGCTTTTAATTACTATCTTATATTAAAGTACAAAGACTTTTATTTAAATTATATTAACTAAAATGGTAAATCATTAACAACAGTAGATACTGGTATATTAGGTTTATTAGTTAATTGTTCTTTATTAAAAATAGTTAAATTATAAGGAGAATAACCATAAAAATCTTTAATATAACCTTCTTTAATATCAGAATCCAGAGTTAATATTAATCTATCAAAGTTCTTAGACCAAGCTCTTTCAAAAGCTTTATTATAAACAACCTGATAAAATTTTTCTCCATCAGCAGACTGTTTAACACCAAGAGCAACTCCAATATTTCTCTTATTATTAAAAGTATTTAATAAATTTTTAATTTCTGTAACATCACCATTCTCATATAAAGAAGCCATATTATCTAATCTACATTCTTTATCTTTCTTAATATCTAATAAAGTTTTCAAAAAGGAAATTAAGAATTCTTCACCAGAATATGCTAAATCCATAGTATTGATATCAAAATACTTAACTCCGGCAGTAATTGGATTACCACTATCATCTAAAGCAAACCATTTAAAATTACCTTTAGCATCAACATATTGTACATTACCAGGTTTAGATGCTACTCCTTTGTTACCTATAAAAAAGGAAACATCTCCTTTTATAACATTTTTATCTTTTGTAGTAGCATTAAATAAAAATTTAATTAATCTACTATTTGTTTTTTCATTAAAATATACAGGATCAGTATCCTTATTCTTAACATTATATCCTAAATTTTCTAATTCTTCATTAGTAGGATTAACTGTTAATATATTTACTTTAGTCATTCCCGTATACAGGGTTCTACCTTCACCTACGGACTCATTAGTCGTTTCAAATGCCATATTTATTATTTGTTTCTTGTTCTTATTATTAATTATCTCTTAAAAATTTTATCTCTTAAATAAACTTTATTACAATTCTATATTTGCTGTACTTGGTTTTCTAACCATTAAAGGTGTTATATCTTTTAAAGTTAAAAGCCAACAAGCCATACCATTAATCATTACTTGTTCTCCTAAGCTAAATAAAAAATTATTATTTCTAGGAGTGTGAGAAACAGTATCTAACAATTCTATTGAAAATTGATTAGTATTAATATAATTATCTTTTACTGTAAAACCGGTATTATCTTCTAATTTAACTAAATAAACTTTTCCATTATCAGTACCCACTGTAACTGATTGATTTCCCATTAAATTTAAACTACGAACAGCCGCATCTGATAAGACTGTTGTGTTACTTCCACCATTTACCTTTAATTCCATACTTTTTCTGAATTCAAGGTTCTTTTGATTTGATTTTCTAATTATATTCATATTTAATTAATTATTATTTTTTTAATTGAGGAAAAATATTTTCCCAGTGAGTTGTTAATACACCTTCTTCATTCATTTCTGACATAAGAAATTCTTTCTCATTTAAATGTCTTGCTCTGGATTTAGTAGTTAAATCTTTTTCATTAGTTTTAAAACTAAACATAACTTTATTACCATCTCTGTATATCATTGCACAAGCATCTGAATCTCTTAATAAAGATAGTTTCATTTTACCTGTTAATGCCATATCATTTGCATCTAATTTTACACCTTGTTTTACTAATGAGCCTTGTTTAGCATGAGCTATGAATATTACACACTCTTTAGCTAATCCTATACATTGGTCATATAATTCATCCCAAGCTCTATGTATCCATAACCAACCACTTTCAGGTACATCAGTTACTACATCATTAATAATAGCTCCTTTATTTATCATACCTTTTCCTACAATTGACTGTTTAAATAAATTAGTTGCATGAAGATGAGCTAATTTTTCTATAGCTGTAATACCATCAAAAATAATATAATCATAAACATATCCTCCAGCTTTACCATTAGCTAACTTAATAGCTTTAATAGTTTCTAAAAAGGCTGTTCCTAATCCAATATTGTTAGTATTAGCTACTTCTTTTAAATTCATTCTTTTAGCATGGTAATGTTCTTTACAACCATCTTCAAAATCTACAACAAGACTGTTGGGTAGATTTGCACATAATTGTGTTTTACCTGTTCCCTGATGACCTACAAGTACTAATTTAGTTACTTTGTCATAAGCTGGAGAAACAGTCCTTTCTTTTGGTAATTCTAATGTTAAACTCATTTATATTAAAGTGTTTTTAAAATCTGTTATTAAACTTATCTTTTGCATTATCTTTTGTTTTTCTGATAATAGGTTAGAACCATATTCTTGTATTTCAGAATTAGTATTATCTTTTTTTAATAAATAACTAAAACCTTTAGAATGTATCTCATCTATATCATTTTTTGCCACTGTCATCTGCTTATTATATTCTTTATTAATTTTATATAAAGACACATATCCAAATAATCTTAATATCCAATCCATAATTAACTTCTTTTTAATAATGTTAAATCATTCTCTAATATCCAGTATAAACTTTCTGCTTCTTTATTATAAACTCTATATTCATAACAATAAAGTATTAAGTCACTGTCTATCTTTTTTAATGAAGCAGGTTCTACTACTAAATATTTATCTATCTTATCTCCTACTTTATACAAAGCAGGTTTAGCCCTTTTCTTTATCTCATCTTCTCTTGTAGTAACTAATGCAGAAGTATCTTCTTTAATATCTTTTACTAAACTTAACAAAATACTATCTTGATTATCTGTATTCCTTACTTCAGGAATAAAGTTTTGTCTAAAGTTTAAATTATTTATTAACTCTTTAACTTCAATAATACTTACATCAGTAGCTAAATTATGTTTTTCTATTAACTTTTCTATATTAGTTAATCTTAAACTTTGTGCAATTAACTTCTCTTCTAAAAAGTTAATATTCTTTGTTAGTTTTTCTATTCCAAGCATATTTTTAATTTTTTAAGATTATCTTTTTTAATTTTTAATTTTTTAATTTCTTGTATTAGTGAGTAGAGTTCATTTTTTCCATAATACCTATAGTGATATTGCCAATCATCATTCCATCTTAATTTAGTTTTAAAATGAAGTTCTTGTTTTTTACGAGTGTAAATTCTAGTAAGATAACAATATTCACAATTACAAAAAGTAATACTAGAATTATGTTTTTCTATTAAAATTTGAAAATATGAAGTTATAATTTTATTGTGACTCTGACTTACTTGAGTCTGTATTTTCTTTTTTATCTCCTCCAGCATTTCCTAATTTATTTAAAGTTTCAGAAAGTTTGTTATAAGATTCTTGAGTATTAGTTTCTAAACAAGTTTCTAATTGTTTAACTAGGTTTTTTAATTTCTCTTTATCTTTTTCAATACTGTCTAGTCTAGCTTTTGAATAACTCTCTAATGTTATAATAACTCTATTTTCATCATATTTAGCTTCTACATCTGGCTTATGAGATTTTTTAAATTCTTTCTCTAAAGCTTCTTGTTTTTCAACAGCCCTAGTTACTAGTTTTATTCTTCTTTCAATTTCAATTGATGCTAAAGAAAACACTACACTATCAATTATTTTTTCTCCTGAATTGCTGATCTTTTCAGCTACTTTTTCTTGTATTGTCATATTTTAATTTTTTAAATTTCTGTAAATATTCCTGCTTGAGGATTAAATATTAATCCTGTAGCAATATTATCTTTACTTAACCTGTTCTTAATAATTTTACACATAATAAAAGACTCTTTGTAAACATTTAAATCATAACCTAAACATCTGTTCATATCTAACTTCCAAGGACACATTAAACCTATTGCAACTTCACAATCAGCGTAAGGTTGTCTTGTAGATTTAAAGTCAGTTATTTGTGGAGATAAATCTACGCCTTTAAACTTAGCTCTGTCTACACTACTGAGTCCGTCATTAAACTGACTAACTACTATAGGAGTAATACCAAAAAGATTTCTACTTAATACCATGTATTCAGAAAATTTATCTATATTTTCTTTATTGTTCATGTTATTCTCTGTCTTTAGATTTTCTAAATTATCAGTAACAACTAAAATATATTGATCAGGATTATTAGGAGTATATCCTACTATCTTTTTCTTTTTAACATTAGAATTATCTGTGTAATCTTCATAATGTATTTTACCTATAGATTCACAATGGTTAAAAATCTGATGATTAATACCGGTAGGATTAGTAGGTTGATACTCAAAATGAATATACTTTTTTAAATTATCTAATATTGGAATACATTTATCAATAAGTTCTTGTTCTTCTGTTGTTAATCTATTATCCCCTAAGCCTTTAATCTTTTCAGGAGAAATTATAACATTAAATTTATTAAAAGCTATATTACTTAACCAGTTACAATCTTTTGTTAATTTATCTATTTCAAAAGAATAATAAATAACATGAATAGGGATATCTTGTTTAATAGCATCTTCAATAGCACTTAATAACATAAAGTCTACTAAGGTTGTCTTACCTGAACCTGAAATTCCTCCTACTAAATAATAAGTGCTTCTTTGAATACCGAAAATATATTTTGATATTCCAGACAATTTTATATTAAGACCTTTATATTTACCAGCTAAACCGGCAGCAATTCTTTCTTTAATATTCATTAAATCTTGTTTACTCTTTCTTGTGAATTAAAGGTAGCTCCGGCAACAATATCTTCACAATATTGAGCAAGTCTTGATTTACTGACTCTTCTATTATTATGTACTTCTTCTTTATAAATAAAATGATCGGCCTGCATGCAGTAAATAGGATTGGTTAATTCAGAAATATATAAATCTGTAGCCTTTAAAATTACATCAGTAGAGAAATTATATTCTTTATAAAACTCTTGAAATTTTCTTATTAAATCTTTACCATTACCCATTTTACCTGAAACCATTATATTCTTTCTAGAAAATTTATTTCTATAGCAATCTATAAAGTCTTCAGATACTTCTTGCTCAACATTCATTTTAAAATTATCTAAAAAAGATAATAGATTAATACCGTCACCAGTAATAAGAAAAACACGATTTCCTCCTACTGATAGTTCCGTTATTAAACTATTATCTAACAATTTTATTACATCAACATTATCAAAATGTTGATCACACTTTAAATTTAAAGCTTTAAGATAATAATATTCATTAATATTAATATTCTTTTCTTTTAAGGCT
>Ga0315294_10001946_pt1 | contig 22659 bp, 22 predicted proteins | sample YL17G13_40_MG_FD_203626 | JGI IMG/M metagenome (GOLD analysis project Ga0315294, IMG submission 203626) | Sediment microbial communities from Yellowstone Lake, YNP, Wyoming, USA - YL17G13_40 | ecosystem: Environmental > Aquatic > Freshwater > Lake > Sediment | place: USA: Wyoming | collected...
ACCGGCACCTGCACCCGGGCCAGGCTGCTACGGACCTGGCGCTGCAGACGATCCACCTCCTGACCAAAGACGACGGGCACGCGCCGATAGAAAAACAGCCTCTGTCGAGGCGCACCACGTCGGTGTAGAAGAAGATCAAAAACGTCTGCACCGAATTGAAGAAGAGGGCCTGCCCCAGGTTGCCGACACCGTAAGGGACTTTGGCCAGCCTGCCTTTCATGGTCAACACCCCCATGAGTGCAACGCATGAAACGTTTCTACCCGTCCACAGGGCTTGTCTCCCCCAAGATTTCCCACCCCTGGGCCTGGGCGTGGGCAGCCAGTTGCGAGTCCGGGCAGACAGCCACAGGGTGCCCCACCCGCTCCAGCAGGGGAAGGTCGGTGAAGCTGTCGGCGTAGGCGTAGCTTTGGGACCAGAAGACGTCGTCACTGCCGCACAGGTGAGCCTCCAGGCGTGACACCTTGTGCGCTCCCTGGCAGACGGGAAGCTCGCAGGCTCCGGTATAGCGTCCTGCACGCAGCACTAGCGGTGTGCCCACCGTCTCCTCTACTCCCAGTTGACGACCGATCGCGGCCAACAAGGGAGCGAGGGTACCGGAAACCACGATGACCCGTTGGCCGGCGGCCTGGTGAGCGCGTAAGCGGGCCAGCACGTTGGGGCGTACCAGGGGCTGCACGTAGTGCTCGGCGATCCAGGCGAAAGCCGTAGCCGCTTCCTGAGGCGTCCAGCCGCGCACTGTCCAGCCCAGATCACGGGTCCATAGCTCGCGCATGGCCGCCTCGGACACCAGACCTAACCGATACAGTGGCCACAGGGCCATGTGGGAAGCCATGAACACGTAGAGAGGCAGCCGTTTGACCCGCTGCACGCGGTGATGGCGGGCAACGCCTTGCACAATGTGTCCGGTGTAAAGGGTGCCGTCAAGATCGAAAATAGCTAGGATCATTGACCTGGATGGGGCAGCTCCTGTCAACGGACGCCCTGGCGGACAAACGGATGCGTGCGGGGTGCGCTGCTCTGTTTCCGTTTGTCCGTTCAAGGTCCGTTGACAGTACCCGCCGCCACCGCAACCTCCTCCTTCATCAATCCATACTGTTCGTACACCAGCCGGCTAATCTCGCGCTCCGTGGCTTCGATCTGGCGAGCGTGCTGCCAGGTCCAACATGCCCTCGACCAGCGCTACCATGCGGTCGTGACAGCCTGGCCGGACTCGGACTGCCTTCACCGAGGCGGCCGCCATAGGTAAGGTGCAATGCGCTGCCGCCAATCGTCCAGCTTCCTGGGGCGGAAGATGCGCTTGGGCTGCATGCTTTTCCGCCCAAAGTTGAGCAGTAACCCCACCGGCAGGTTCGTCGCTGCCAGATAGGTGATGACCTGGGCTACTTCTTCGTTGGTCAACAGGTGCGGCACGGCCTTGCACTCCACCACGACTGTGTCGTTGACCAGATGGTCGAGGCAAAGGAGGCCATAGACCTTGTCGTCCACCACGATTTCGATCTTCTTCTCAGCCTCGACGGTCAACCCAAGGGCGAGCATCTCGTCGGTGAGCATGTCTTGGTAGACCTGCTCTTTGTGGCCAGGCCCGATCTTGTGATGCACGGCGAGGGCTGCGCCGATGATCTTGTAGGTGACGTCGCCATAGGGTGCGTCTTGAGCTAGCGGCATGTTCTTCCTTGTGAGTAATGTTGTTGGCGCGCGAGAACTGTCAACGGACGTCAAAACGGACAAACCCCGCCTGGGCGGGGCGAACGGCGGACGCACTGTACCCCTTTCCGTTTGTCCGCTTAAGGTCCGTTGACAGTACCCTCCACTACCGCAATCTCTTCCTCTGTCAGCCTCCTACGGGCAACTCACACGCTGGCGCATCCATCTGCCCGTCCGTGGCCTCGATCTGCCGCTGATAGGACTTCTTATCGGTGGGGATAGTGACGGCAGGCACATGGCGCGATTTCGCCTAACGTGAAGGCTGGCGACGCACGGATTCACGACTTCCGACCACCCTTCGGGTCACGATCAGGCATGCTAGTCGCCCACTTCCGAAAGGGCAGCCCGCCTGTTCGCCGGCCCAGTGTTATGCGCCGCTTTGCCTATCTCCTGGGTAGACCACACCGTATTCGTCTAGGCACATATCTGAAACCGCCCTGGCGCTTGCCTTGATCCCGCAGAGTGATTGACACAATGATGAAAGTTGCCTTTCAAGCGCCGCGGCCAACGAGTCTCGAAAACGAACGTTCTCCCACAATGCCTCCTGATGGCTGGCGAGGTATGCCTCCGTATTGTATAGAAAGTTGGGATGACAGTATTCGCATAGAAAGCCATAGGTGTCCCCTGCTCCTGGGTGGCGTTGTTCAAGTTCCGCGAGCATTTCATTTATGTGCACGGGCTTTTCGGTGCTGGGTTCACCCCAGGGTAGTTCTGCAGGATACCTTGCGCCAGCAAAGAGTTTGTTGGCAATCTTGACGAGCTTTGCTTCGTTTCGCTGGGTGCGGAAATCTACGATTGTCTTCTCGACAAAGCAAGCTGCAGCCCAGAGTTCGAATATTGAGCGACTCAGTAAAAACGCTGGGGCAAGTATCCCTCGATTGAAGAGAATAAGGAACCCCAACTTCGTATCATGGGTTTTGCAGATGCAGTTGTAAAGGGTGTACATGATTACCCTATTCAGTGCAGCACTTGTCGAAAGAGGATCTTCATACATATGAACGATGAGTACCGACAACCTGGACATCTCCTGAGAGAACTCGGCCTTTTCGATTTGCTGCATGACAGGTGCCAGATGTGGCACCTTTCGGAGAAGGTCCGCGGTAGAGGTCTCATTTTCTTTCACATTCTTACCCTCGATCTGTGCTTCATAAGGCACAGTGGCGCACAACGCCGTAGGACGCCGCAACGCCCGGAGCCGCGCGCGAAATGAAGCTGACTTCCAATTGTGCCAGCCAACAATGCCAGAAAGCCGCGTATTTGGCGTGGTCGGCGTGCGGGTGTTTGGCGGCGTTCGGTCTTACAGTATACCTGTGGACATCTCACCTTTTCAGTAAACGGCTTATCAAGTAGCCTAGCGCGAACAGTTGAATAACGAAATACATTCTCATGATGAATAGGGGCGTGTGAGACTTACGAAATCGGAAAATGTCCCACCAACTCAACAGTTGCGTTTCTTTGAACTCTGGATCAGTTATGCCCAGTTCTTCTTCGTACCCAATGATTAGTCGGAAGCATCTTCTCTCGACCGCTCGATGTTTTTGGGTGATTTGTATTCCGAATTGCGCCATAATCAGGAGGAGAATTGCTGCGCCAGTTGTGACGATTGGCTCTCCAACGCGCCAGTCCAATCCCACCAAGGCAACGGCAAGGAGAGCAGTTATTTCTAATGCCTTCCAGGTTTGTTTGCGGGTTTGGAAGTGGTCTAGCCACTCCATTTCAATCATTTTCCGCAATGTTTCTTCAGATGGTCTCTCGGATGACATAGCTCACCTCAAAAGGGAATGACGCCCAATGCCATAGCACGCCGACGCGCCCGAAGGCGCTACCCGAAATGGCAACAACTTCCAACTGTGCCAACCGACAATTCCAACGAGCCGCGTGCGTGGCCTGGTCGGCGTGCGTGTGTTTGCTCCGCACCCTCGCATTCGCAATTCATTCTTGGCGAGTCAATACCAGAGACTCACGAACACAGAACAAAACTCTACCGTCCAGACAAGAATTGTTCCCACGATAGGGTTGACCAGCTCAAACTGCCTATTGGTGGAATAGGTGGAATTGGTGGTATCGGAGCGATGGGCGGTATCGGTGGTATAGGTGGAATCGGAGGTATTTCCGGAAACGGCGGTATCGGTCCACCTGAAGCCCCTTTTATGAATGCAACCGCGTCTCCAAATCTGTCCCTGAAGAAACCATTGTCCAGTGTGCCAAGATGTGATCCCTGATACGTGAATACTGCTCCATTGTGGATGAAAGCCCGATAGTGGGTGTTTCTGCCAAAGACAACATCATCCTTAAGCCACCCGACGGTACGTCCATTTCGGTCGAAGACTGGTTCCATGGCATTGACTCCTTCCAGTGTATGATGCCCAACTGTCCATCGAAGAGAATGGCAGCAAACGCTCCAGCACGCCGACACGCCCGAACCAACTGCGAAATGGCGACAATGTCCAACTGTCCTAACCGACGATGCCCAAAAGCGCGTACGTGGCGTGGTCGGCGTGCAGGTGTTCCCAGACGCGCATCCTGAATCCTACTTGGATGCCTTGAATACAAAGGAATGCCCTTCATCATACAACGGAGACTGCGTTAGGACATCTATTTTTGAGAAACCAGCATCGTTCAGAAGGCTCAAGAACTCATCCTTCCAATACCAGCGGATAGATAGGTCATCAGTGATGCAATCAGTGAGACGCTTTTGGTCATAGAACTCATATCGGTACGTGCCATGCTTAGTTTGCTTTGGTATGTCGATCTTGAATCGTTCAAGCACAATACTGCGCTTGCCATCTGGGCGAACTACATCCCTTGTGACCTGATAGTGGTCATGTCTCTGCTCGATGATGTCGCCCCAAGGAACAAACATATCCACAAGAAAGAACCCCGTGTCCGAGAGATGATTGCGAATACACTTCAGAGAGTTCAATGCGCTTTCAGTCGAAGTAAGTAACTGGAATGAGCCGCTGGCAACGAAGATGGCCTCATATTCAATTGGAAGAGAGAAGTCTTCCATTGACTGATTATGCAATTCGATGCCCTTGATGCCAAGGTTAGCGGCTTTGCTCCGTAAAATCCCAAGCACATCTTCTGAAGAGTCTAACCCATGAATCGTGACACCAGTCTCTGCAATGGGTATGAGCAATCTTCCTGTGCCGCAGGCAAGTTCAAGAACCCGCCCGCCAAAACCTCTGAAGAATCCTGAGTAGTAGTCTCTATCGTCTGTACGCTCTTTGAGCCAATCATCATACCATTCGGCGATAAGTCCCTTGTAATGTTGACTGTGCATCTTAATTCTCCTCTGACTGACAGCGCTCGAATTACAACGGCGTGTCTGGGAACTTACGTTCCACGACACAGAACTGTCGTGTAACACCGCCGCTTTGCCGTGTCACCCACAAGTTTCGTGTCGTGTAAGCAGGAAGGGAGCCTGGCGCTCGCCTGCGCCGTCTCCTACAACTGCATGTTGTCCGGCCAGCTTTTGATCCGCGCCGAGGTCGGCTGCGTGACGTGCGTGCACCCCTCGGTCGTCTCCATGCTGTCGTGCCGAGGCAGTTCTTGAATGTCAGGATCTTCTTGGTTTCCAGGAAGAAGCGCGGGATGCCTCCCAGGCGAAAGCTAAAGTCCACAAAGCCGCGCGATACCTTTTCCTCGGGGCTGACCTCGCGCGCGTCGTCGACGTTCCAGCCCAGAGCGCGGAAGAGGGGCAGAATAAACTCCTGGCGCGTAGCAGGCTCGTTGTAGTGCTTGCGGTTGTGAGCGCTGAGGCGAGCAAACCGGTCCACCAGTTGACCCACCTCGGCCTTGGCGTTGGCATAAGTTGCAGCCATCCTGCTCTCCTCCTACTCTGTTGTTCAACACGGATTATACTCACAGCGGACAGCAGCCGCAAGCGGATGCAGCCGGCTGCCAGGGCTTTTCCAAAGTCTGCTTTTCTGTCATGCCTTCGTCCTGGCGCCTCAGGCCAGGGCTGAACGAAGTGAGGCATCTCTGCGATACTAAGCCACGCTTCTGTCGGTGCGACGAGATTCTTGTATATTGGTGGAAGTGGGGTAGCATATACCCCGCGGGTGGAGGGGGCGGTGAACCCGACTAGATTCTGGGTGCTTGAACCCGTAGCGAAGATTCCGGTCCCGTCCCCTTACTTGCCCAGGTACACCGGACGGTATCCAGTGCCTGCTGCCCGGCAGCAGAAGCACGCATCGACAAGAATGGTTGTCCAGGCAAGGCCACTCGCTAGACTTGTTGTAAGGAGGCTGGATATGACCGCGGTGCTCGGCATCGATGTGGCCAAGGCAACCTACCAGGTGACGCTGCTGGTAGAGGGACACAACTACAAGCGCTCGTTTGGCAATCACGAGAGTGCCTTTCCAGAGTTGCTGAACTGGCTGCACAAGCACTATACGGGCCAGTTGCTGGTGGGCATGGAGGCTACTGGACGGTACTGGGAGGCGTTGGCGTACTACCTGCACGCACAGGGCCATGTAGTCAGCGTCATCAATCCCAGCCGTATCAGCTACTTTGCACGCAGCAAGCTGGTGCGCAACAAGACGGACGCCATCGACGCCACCTTGATCGCCGAGTACTGTCTTTCGCAACAACCCGAGCCCTGGACGCCACCACCTGCCGAAGTGCGCGAACTGCAAGCCTTGGTGCGCCATCTGGAGGCACTGCAGGGACTGCGCACCCAGCAGAGCAATCGTCTGCAGGCTGCACCCCCGTCCTGCGACGTTCGCGCTTCCCTGCAGAGTCTGCTGTCGCATCTTGATGACCAGATTCGGGCAATCGAGTGCAAGATCCGAGGGCACATGGATCAACATCCCACATTGAAGCAACAGAGCGTTTTGCTACAGAGCATCCCTGGCATTGGCCAGATCACCGCGGCGCGCTTGCTAGGTGAGAACATCCAGCAGTTCGACTCCACACGCGCCCTGACTGCCTACGCCGGCTTGACTCCACGGCACAACATCTCCGGCACTTCGGTGCATGGTCGTCCTCACCTGTGCAAGACGGGCAACGAGCATTTGCGCAGAGACCTCTACTTCCCGGCCATTGTCGCCATGCGCTACAATCCTGTCGTCAACTCCTTCTCCAAGCGCCTGTCGGAGCGCGGCAAACACAAGATGGCTGTCGTCGGCGCGGCCATGCGCAAGCTCCCGGCAATTGCCCTGGGCGTGCTCAAGTCCAAGACACCCTTTGACCCACGCTACAGCGAGCGCAACCTTGTTCTCACTTGACAAACAAGACGGTATCTTCGCTGTGCTCAGAATGACAGATCGGGGGCTCGTCGGGGCGACTTGGGAAAAGCCCTGACAAGTCCTGTGCCGTTCTTGACAACAGAACGTTTGTTCTATACAATATAGCTGTGACACTGTGGAGGAGGCGGGGATGAGCAACAAGCGTGTGCGACAGCGCCAACTGGAAATAGCCGTGGCCAGCGTGCAGCGCCGCTTTGGCTGTCTTGCGCTGGTTCAGGGCAAGCCGCCGACGGCCATCGGCGCCGATGCCAGAGTGCCCCACATCTCGACTGGCTTTCCGCAATTGGACCAGGCGCTGGGCATTGGCGGCCTCGCCAAGGGCCGCGTGAACGAACTGCTCGGCCCAGCCACTTCGGGCAAGACCACGCTGGCGCTCAAGTTCCTGGTCGAGGCGCAGTCCGAGGGTGGCCAGGTGGGCTATATCGACCTGGCGCGCTTCTTCGACCCCGACTATGCCCACCGCTGCGGCCTCGACCTCTCACGCCTGCTGGTGCTAGCTCCCTCTGACCTGCGCGAGGCGCTGGCCATGACCGAGGCGCTGGCCAGCAGCGGAGGGCTGGCCGCGCTGGTCTTTGACGGGTGGGACTTGCTGTGGGGCGACGCGACGGCCGCCTCTCTGCTGGCTGCCAGTCTCGACCGGCTGGCGGCCCTCTTGGCCCGTTCGGGCATGGCGCTCCTCTTTCTGCATGCGCCCACGCATGAAAGCTCTCCTGCCCTCTCGGCCCTGGCCCATCATGCCAGCCTGCGGCTGGAGATGGCGCGGGAAACCTGGCTGCGCCGCAATGGCGACGTGCGGGGCTACAAGGCCAGGGTTCAGGTGCTCAAGAACAAGCTGGGGCCCGCTGGACGTACAGTCAGCATTGCCATCGAGTTCAACGGCACGGTGCACGGCGCAGGGCTCTAGATCTGGCAGGCGGTGATCGGGCATGTCCATACTCTACTGTTCCATCCCACACTTTGCCACAGCTCTGCTGCAGCGCGACGACCCGCGCCTGCAACAGCGTCCCCTGGTGCTGATCGGTCCCGAGGGGCGCGTCTTTGCGGCATCGGCAGAAGCCGCTGCCTGCGGCATCACGGCCGGGCTGACAGCCCGCATGGCGCAGGTGCGCTGCCCTCCGGCGCGGCTGCTGGAGGCCGACGTGGCCCGCTGCCGGGCCGACTTCGAGACGTTGCTCCAACTCCTGGAACTGCGCAGCCCGCGCGTGGAACCGCATGGCTGGGGGGCGGCCTACGTGGACCTGGGCGACCTGGCGACCCGGCATGCCGATGCCGTGGCGGTCTGTGGCGAGATCGGGCGAGCAGTGCGCAGCGAGCTGAGCGCAGCGCTGCAGCCAACGCTGGGCTGGGACAGTGCCAAGTTCACCGCGCAAGCGGCCACCCGGCGCACCCTGCCGGGGCGCCTGTTGGCTGTGGCCCAGGGGCGGGAGCGGTCCTTTCTGCAGCCGTTGCCGGTCACCCTATTGCCACTCGAAAAAGACGTGCTGCAACGCCTCGGATTCCTGGGGCTGCGCACGCTGGGCCAGTACGCGACGTTGCCACCCGGCGCCGTATGGCAGCAGTTCGGTCGGGCCGGCAGGCTGGCGCAGCGCTGCGCACGGGGAGAGGACGATCGCCCCGTGGTGCCCCGCGCGCAGGAGCGCCGGCTGACGGCCCGCTACGAGTTTGAGGATGCGTTGGCCGACCGGGAGCTGCTGCTGGGGGTGCTGCAGCGCCTGGCCGCCCCCCTGCTGACCCAGTTGAGGGGCAGCTTGCAGGCCAGCGGGCGCGTGTGCCTGACGGTGCACTGCCTCGACGGCAGCGTTCAGGAGCGAGAGCGCGCCTTGCTTTTCCCCACTGCCGAAGCAGGGCGGGTCATGCTGGTGTTGGGCCAGTTGCTGGACGCCATACGCTGGCGCACCGGCGCGACGTCGCTGCACCTGGCGCTGGATGGGATCCAGGACAGCGTGCCGGAGCAACTGGCCCTCTTCCCCTCCGAAACGCAAAAAGAGCAAAAGCTGCGCGAGGTGCGACGCACCCTGGCAGCGCGCTTTGGGGCCGACCGCATGCGCCGGGCCGTGCTGGCGCAGCCCGGCGCACCATTGCCTGAATGGCGTGTGGGTTGGCAGACAGAAGAGGAGCCATGACGCGCCTATGGTCAGCCGGGGAAGCATTGGAGACCTGGGGCGGGCAGGAAACGCCCACTGGATTCCACTGGCAAAATCAGCCACACTGCATTCAGGAGGTCTGCAACCGCTGGCGCATCCACACCCGCTGGTGGGAGCCGGAGCAGGCCATCTGGCGCGAGTACCTCAAGCTGACCACAGATACGGGGTTGCTGTGCCTGATCTACCACGATCTGGATCACGGAGGCTGGTTTCTGGCCAGAATGTACGATTGACTGCCGAGTACTGCGAGCTGCACTGCCATAGCTACTTTTCTCTGCTCGATGGCGCTTCGTCGCCTGAGGCGCTGGTCGAGCGGGCAGCGGCATTGGGCTACCCGGCGCTGGCGCTCACCGATCACGACGGACTCTACGGAGCGATCCGCTTCTGGCAGGCGGCGCAGGAACGCGGCATCCGCACCGTGATCGGTTCCGAAGTGACGCTGGACGATGGTCACCACCTGACGTTGCTGGCCGAGACGCAAGTGGGTTACGCCAACCTCAGCCGCCTGCTCAGCCTGGGCCAGCTCGCCGGGCAGAAAAGGCAGCCGCGTCTGACGCTGGACGCGTTGGCCGGGCATGCAGCGGGGCTGCTGTGCCTTTCGGGTTGTCTACAAGGGGCCGTGGCTGTGGCATTGCTGGCCAAGGATCAGGCCGGCGCCTACGCAGCCGCGGCGCGCCTGCGCGACGTCTTTGGACCCCAGTGCTTCTGGATCGAGCTGCAGCGTCAATACCTGCCGACGGACGCTCAGTTGACGGCGGATCTGGTGGAGCTGGCGCGTCGCCTGGATGTCGGGTACGTGGCCACCAACAACGTGCATTACGCCACGCGCCGGGGCCAGCGGCTGCACGACGTGCTGAGCTGCATTCGCCAGCACGTCACCCTGCCTGAGGCGCTGGCAGGAGGGCTGCTGCACCCCAACTCGGAGCAATGGCTCAAACCGCCACAGGAGATGGCCACCCTCTTTGTCGACCTGCCCCAAGCACTGACCAACACGCTGCACATCGCCGAGCGCTGCCAGGTCAGCCTCGATTTCTCCCACCAACGCCTACCATCTTTCCCCGTCCCGCCGGGGCACACCGCTCAGAGCTACCTGCAGTCCTTGTGTGACCAAGGGCTGGCACACAAGTTCACCCCCGTCACGCCTGAGGCACGCGCCCAATTGACGCACGAACTGGAGGTGATCGAGCGCACCGGACTGGCAGGCTATTTCCTGGTGGTGTGGGATATTGTGCGCTTTGCCCGTGCGCAGGGCATCCGTTACCAAGGACGCGGCTCGGCGGCCAATTCGTTGGTGGCCTATGTGCTGGGCATCACACCCGTGGACCCGCTGCGTCACCACCTGCTGTTCGAGCGCTTTCTGAGCGAGGGCGCGCGCAGCATGCCAGACATCGATGTGGACTTTGCCGAGGACCGCCGCGAGCAAGTCATCCAGTACGTGTACGCACGCCACGGCGAGGAGCACGTGGCCATGGTCTGCAACGTGGTCACCTTCCGCGCCCGCTCGGCGGTGCGCGACGTGGCCAAAGCGCTGACCTTTCCCACCGACGTGATCGACCGCGCAGCCAAGGCGCTGGACACGCTCTCTGCCGCCAGGGCCGCGGATGAGCTGCTCCCGGAAGTGATGGAAGACGCGCCCCTCGTGCTGCCGCCCGAGGGCGCGGACCCCGGCCTGCCCTGGCCCATGCTATCCGAGCTGTTGCGCGAAATCGACGGCGTCCCGCGCCATCTCTCCATTCACGTGGGCGGCATGCTCATCACCGCCGCGCCGTTGATTGAGGTCGTGCCCGTCGAGCGCGCCACCATGCCAGGCCGGGTAGTGGTGCAATGGGACAAGGACAGTGTCGAAGATGCCGGATTGATCAAGATCGACCTGCTCTCCTTGCGCACGTTGGGCATGATCGAGGAGGTCGTGCAGCACGTGCGCGAGCAGCGCGGGCTGGCACTGGACCTGGAGCATCTGCCGCTGGACGACCCTGCCATCTACGCCATGCTGCAGGCAGCCGACACCATCGGCTGCTTCCAGGTGGAAAGCCGCGCCCAATCGCAGATGCTACCCAAGATGAAGCCGCAGCGCTTTGAGGATATCATCATCGAAGTGGCGATCGTGCGACCGGGGCCGATCCAGGGCAACATGGTACATCCCTACCTGCGCCGGCGGCAAGGGCTGGAAGAAGTGAGCTACATCCACGCTGCTCTTGAGACCGCGCTGGGCGAGACCCTGGGCGTGATCATCTTCCAGGAGCAGGTCATGCGCGTGGCCATGGCCGTGGCCGGATTCCAACCCGCCGAGGCCGAACAGCTACGCCGGGCGCTGGGTCGCAAACGCCCCGCAGAGGCTCTGGTGCCATTGCATGAGCGCTTTGTGGCCGGAGCGCAGGCCAACGGCATGCCGGAGGGAATTGCCACAGAGATCTTTCGGCAGTTGGCCTGCTTTGCCGGCTTTGGGTTCTGCAAATCGCACGCTGCCGCCTTTGCGCTGACGGCCTACCAGACCCTCTATCTCAAAAAGCACTTCCCGGCCGAGTTCTTCTGTGCGCTGCTCAACCACCAGCCAATGGGCTTTTACAGCCCAGAGGTGCTGATGGGCGACGCGCAGCGCCACGGCGTGCCCATCCTGCACCCCGACGTCAACCGGAGCCTGGACGAGTGCACGCTAGAACGAGCGCCCTTGCCAAGCCACGCCAGTATCCAGCAAGAGCAGAAGGCTCTGGGGTGTGGTCACGCGGACTTGAGCATTCGTTTGGGCCTGCGCTACATCCACGGCCTGGGCGAGGCCTGGCGTCAGCGCCTGCTCGAGCGGCGCGCTGAACACCCCTACCGCGACCTGCCGGACCTATGCCGGCGCACGCGTCTGCCCCGGTCCGTGGCGGAGAACCTGGTCCGCTCGGGCACGTTGGATGGCTTGGGCCCAAAACGCCGCGATCTCTTGTGGACCCTGGGCGGTCTGGACTACCGCCCGGAGGAACTGGACATTGAAGTGCCACTATGCACGGTGGCGCTGCCCAGGCTCAACCCCAGGGAGCGCCTGGGCTGGGAGTACGAGCTACTGGGTCTCGCCCCCGGCGACCACGTCATGCGTCTGTACCGGGCGCAGTTGCGCACCCAGGGCGTGTTGAGCAGCGCAGAAGTGGCACAGCGTCAGGATGGTCAGACCGTGCGCGTGGCGGGGCTGGTGGTGATGCGCCAGCGTCCCCCCACCGCCAAAGGCCACGTCTTTATCACGCTCGAGGACGAAGAGGGGCTGGTCAACCTGATCGTGCGGCCAGCGGTGTACGAGCGCTATCGCCCTGCGTTGCGCAACTCGACTCTGCTCTGGGCAGAGGGCCGCCTGCAGCGCGAAGGGCAGACGGTCAGTGTACTGGTGCAATGGGCGGCATCGCTCGTCTAGGCGCCATCACGCCGTGTCATCCTGAGCGGCCTTGACTGCGCCGCAGGTATGCCCGTGGCGCGTTTAGCGCTATAATCCAGTCGGCGTTCCAGATGGGCAAGCCCTTCGGGACTGTACAGGAGGTCAACAATGTGCAGAGGAAGGCACCTTCAACGTGTTCTATTGGCCCTCGCGTTCGTCCTGGCGCTATGGTTTGGCCCCCAGCGCCCGGCGCTGGCCGACGGCGGGCCCATCCTGAGCGACCCGCAACTGTGGTCCCAGCTCCAGGAGGGCCAGCAGATCGCCGTGGTCAGCCTGGGCACGGACGACCGCGCGCAGGTCGACCTCTTTGTCTCCATGCTGGACCGCAGCGGAGAATCGCACGAGATCACCTACTTTGTGCCGCTCGGCGCCAGCTCGGCCGGCTTCAAGGTCGCTGAACTGACCTCGCTGGATTTCGACAACCAGCTCACCCAGCCCCTGGACGCACGGCTCAGAGCCGAGGCGGCGCGTTCCGTCTCGCACCGCCGCAACGTGCGCTGGGCGCTGTGGGTCGGCACGCTGCTGATCAACGGCGGCGGGAGCTGGCCGGTCTGGGTGCTGTGGGCCCTGGCGGGCTGCGCCCCGGCCGGCTCGGTCGCGCCCGTCGCCACCTACGAGACCCCCGGCTCGAGCGTCTCTGTGTACGGGCTGGACCAGGACACCGACTTACAGGCGCTGATCCAGACCACGGGCCTGGACCCAGCCGTGCAGCAGACACTGGCCCGGCTGGAAGATCAGCGCATCGCTGTGGTCAAGCTGCGCACGCAGCCACAACCCCAGGGCAGCAGCAGCCCATACAACCCGGTGGGTCAGCCCGGCCTGCACTTGTCCTGGAGCACGACGCTGCAGGCGCAGGCCGACGGCGCCCGCTATGCCTACCCGCTCGGCACCGGCAGTTCCTGGGCGCACCCCATCGAGCTGACGCGCGTCTATGTTACCGCGTCGCCTGGCGTGGACTTTTCCGTGCAGTTCCCGCGCCTCGGCCCGGACCGCTCGGGCTACTCCCTGGGTGGTTGGACTGGGCAGAGCCGGCCCCGCATTCAGGGCGTCCAGGAGTCCGCCCATGCCGTCGAAGACGCGGCCGGCGACTGGGGCCGCGTCTGGCGCGTGACCTACATGCAGAGCAATTCATCTGAGGATGTGGTCATCACGCGGCTGCCCTCCCTCAGTGGCGTCACGCGCGCGACGCAGGACGCCCTGGGGCGAGCCGGCCGGGAACGCGCCGTGGAGTGGCTGACGTGGCTGCTCGCAATTGCGATGGCGCTGGGCCTGTGGCTGGTGGCCTGGCGCTACACCATGCCGAACCTATTGGGCGTGAGCTATCGCTGGCGCGACTGGCGGCTCTACCGCGACGCGCTGGCCTGGTCGCTGCTGTATCCGCTCACCAACGGCATCGCGCTGGCCCTATCGGTAGTGGCGGTCATCGTCACGAGCGGCCTGGCGCTGGTGGTCGGCCTGCCCCTCGTGCTCATCACCGCCCTGGGCACGATCAGTATCGTGCTGTTCATCCGTTCATACGCGCGTCACCCTGGCATCTCGCGCTGGCGTGCGCTCGCCGCCTACGTGCTGGTGGTCTTGCTGGCCAATGCCGCCTACCTGCTCTTTGCGCTGGGCTACGCCTGGCTGCTGGGAGTGGGCTGAGGCTGCCGACAAGTCCGCCCGCAGGGTAGCGCCGCAACCTGCGCTACGCCGTTCACCAGCAGTGTTTCTGCGAGCCTACCGAGAATGCGAGGAAGAACTCGCGCTTGAGGGCAAGCCTAGGATGGGCTGCAGCGGGGCCCGCACGTTTGCCAGGCGGGCTAACCCGGGCCTGGCTGGCCATGCGACGTGCCCGTTCGCGCCTCAGCGTGTGGCCACGCAATTTGCGCAGAACGCGGTTCTGTGCTAACATGCGGGCGGTATTGCTGGAATTCGGAAAAGGGGACCACACGAATGTCAGTCACGACCAGGATTCAGATGCGCAGCAAGGGCAGCCTGACTCTGCCCATCGAGTTACGCCGCAAGTACGGCCTGGACAACGGAGAGTTGTTCACCCTGATCGATCTCGGTGAGGGCTCGTTCCTGCTCACGCCCGGCGCGACGCGCGTAGACGCGCTCGGTGACCGAGTGGCCGAGGCCATGTCAAAGGCAGGCGTGACACTGGACGACCTCTTGCAGACGCTGGAAGAGGAGCGCGAGCGCTACTACCACGAGCAGTATGCGCCGGATTGAGCTCTTCCTCGACAGCAGCGCGTTGTTTGCCGGCATCGTGTCCCCCGACGGCGCAGCACGCGTGCTTCTGCTCTTGGCCGAGGCGGGCGAAATGCACATCACCGTCTTGGAACAGGTCATCGCCGAGACCGAGCGTGCCCTGGCGCGCAAGACGCCGGCGGCTTTGCCCACCTACCGTCAGGCGATCCGGCAGGCGCGCTTGAGGATCGTGCGCAACCCGGCACCCGAACAGGTGGCCGCCGCACAAGGTCTGGTCGCGCACCCGCCCGACGCGCCCATCGTGCTGGCGGCTGTGCGCGCACAGGTTGACTACCTGGTCACGCTCAACCGCAAGCATTTCATCGACGACCCCACTGTGGCACAGCGCTCGGGTCTGCGCATCGGTACCCCCGGCGACGCCCTGGCCTGGGTGCGCGAGCAACTCCAGCAAGGAACCTATGCACGCACTTCCACGTCCAAAGGCATGTAGGGCCATGCAAGGCCCTCTGGAGAGCGAGAAAGGAAGTGGCCAATGAACGCGAAAGGGTTTTGCTGGGGTCTCGTCCTGTGCGGGGTGCTGGTGCTGGCCAGCGCCTGTAGCCAGTCCGTGGTATCGCCCACGCAACCGCCCGCGGAGGACACCTCCGCGCCGGAAGCGGTGCGCGCCGCGCGCGACGCCGCGCTGGTTTCCTTTGTCAAGCAGGCCGGCGCGGATGCACCTGCCCCAGGCCTGCAATGGAAGGAGGAGCGCATCACCCCACCCGGGCTGGTAGGCGCTGAAACCTACCGCTTTACCTCCGGCGACTGGACCGTCACCGTGGGCTACCCCGTGGTCTTGCCGAGCCTGGTGCACTACCGCGTGCAGGTGAGCAACGCGCCCAGGGCTGTGGAGTGGCAGGCGCGGGTCGACGCCGCGGGCCACGTGGCCGTGGCTCCCGAAGCGGTCCTGGCCGCGCGCGACAACGCGCTGGCCGAGATCAGAGTCAAGTACGCCGACAAGGCGCCCCCTCAGGAACTGGCCTGGGCGGAGCAGCGCACCACGCCGCAGGGTATCCTGGGCTCCGAGACCTACGAGTACAGCTCGGACGACTGGAAGGTCACGGTGTCATACCTGTTGGTGGCTCCCGAGAACATGGAGTACACAGTGACCGTCGGCAACGCCCAGTCAGGCTTTCGCTGGCAGGGCAAGGTCAGTCCCCAGGGCGAGGTCAGTGAGACCGCGCCGTGAAGAACACACTGCGTTTCCTTGGATTGTGTGCGCTGGGGGCCAGTTTGGTGTTGGTCGCCTGCGCCAAGACTCCCGCCCAGCCTGCTCCCCTGCCCACCAACGAGGTGCGCGAGTACCAGGGAGAGAAGCTCTCGTCCGTGAATGACTTGCGCGAGAACTCGATCCTCGGGCCACAACAAGTCTCGCTTGACAGCTACAAGCTCGAGATTACTGGTCTGGTGGACAAGCCCTTGAGCCTCACCTATGACCAGGTGCTCGGCCATGCGCACTACTCCAAGGTGATCACGCTGCACTGCGTCGAAGGCTGGGACGCCAAGATCCTGTGGGACGGCCTGCTGCTTGAAGACCTGCTGGCGCCTGCGGGCGTTCAGGCTGGCGCGGTCACCGTCATCTTTCACGCCGCGGATGGCTACACGTCTTCCTTGCCGCTGGAGTACGTGCGCCAGAACCGGATCATGCTGGCCTACCAAATGAACGGCGCGCCGCTGTTGCCGGAGCGGGGCTTTCCTTTGCAGGTCGTGGCCGAGTCCAAATGGGGCTACAAGTGGGTTAAGTGGGTGACCCAGATCGAACTCTCGCCCGACCCCAACTACAGGGGCTACTGGGAGCAGCGCGGTTACAGCAACAACGGCGAACTCGAGGGACCGATCTTCGAGGAGTGAGTCAGTCGGCTGCCGCAGACGCAGGTCACATGGCGCGTGCTGCAACACCATTCTGAGGAAGCCCCGGGCGGATTCTGGCAGGACGTGAGCGCGCAGGCCGACACTAGCATAGTAGTGTCGACGCCGGGATGCGGGCGCCCTCAGGCTGGCACTTGGTAGATGACCGGCCTGTACAGCGGTTGCGGAATAGCTCGGCCCTCGGCCCTCGCAGCCTCCAGCCAGGCCTCCTTTGCGGTCTCGACCTCGCTGAGCGCCTCTTCGGGTGTGCTGCCGAAAGCCGAACAGGCCTCGAGATCCGGGATGTCCGCGATGTATCCGCCATCCTCTTCACTGTAGAAGATATTGATGTGATAATCTTTCACTGCTCGTCCTCCATCGTCAGGTTGTAGCGCTCAACCAGACGCAGGAACTGTCGTACCTGGTAGGGCTTGGCCTTCCCACCCACATTCTGCAGGTTCACCAGTTCGCGAACCTCTGGATGTACGAGGATGTGATGACTGCCTCTAACCCGGGACAGTCGGAATCCAAAGGCCTGTGCGAGTTGCACCATCTCATCGAATCGGATGTCCTTGGATCCGGACAGGATTCTCTGCAGCAGTGCGCGTTTCAAGCCCTCACCATCCCATTCTCAAGTACGAACTGGGCTCGCTCGAAGACGGCACGCCGATGTCCACGCTGTTTGGGTCTCGGCATAGCACGTCTTTGCGCATGGAGTATACCTCGTGACACAGGCTGTGTCAATTGGGGCTGCTGCACTCTCTACGGTATTTTGGCTGGCACTCGTGGCATGGTACAATGGAGCTGTCAGCGACCCCACTGACGGGGATGGGTACACACGGATGCACTGTTCAGGAGGTTGCGCGATGAGCCCTGTGCGTCGTTTGCTGAGCCAGCGAGGTGTAGCCTTCCCGGCCAAGCGGGCGGGTTCTGCTGGTAACACTGCTACCACCACGTTGTGTCTCTTGGCTCTAGCAGCGCTGATATGCATCGCACGCCCGGAAAGCGTTGCCGAAACGCAGTTCGCGGGCAGCCAGAACGCGCCGACTACCGGCTTCGGAGCACGCACGTGGCTGTTGGAGAATAGGCGCGATCCGGATGCCCTAGGACATGCTTCTTTCTTGGCGCAGCCCGCAGCACCATCCTCAGCCGTTCCGTCGACGGTGGGTAGACCCACCGCGCCAGAAACGCCCGAACCTGCACTTGCCACTGACGACCCTGCTGCACAAACCGCACAGCATGCTGTGTTCCTACCCTTCGTGGGAGGGGACACGGATGGAGCCACCCCAACGCCAGGGCCGACAAGTACACCTACAGCGACAGCCAGTGCCACGCCGACCACGACCGCAACTCCTTTGCCACCGATTCGGATACTGAGCTCCTCACCAAACCCAGGTTCCCCTCTCGAGGAGCTCGTCATACTGAGTGGAACCGATCATCTCCTCGATCCATCGGCGCAGGTGGTGGGTGGGGTTGGGGACCTGAGCTTCGCATGGTATGACCGGCCAGAGGCCGGTCCACTGGCCGTGATCGCGACGGCAATGGATCCAGCGCCACTTCAACTTCAACCAGGAGTCCACTACATCAAGCTGGTAGTCAGTGACCAGAGAGGGCAAATCAATGAGACGGCGGAGGTGAAGGTGGTCAAGGTTGGCGATCCTGCCACACCAAGCCTTCACAAGGGCGTTGAGATGCTCGCCAATGCGCTAGTATACCGTTACACCCCTGAGCAGATTGATGCTGCGATTGAAAACCTGATTGACCTAGGCCCGGACTTTGTCAGGATAGTGTTCACGTGGGATTGGTTGCAGCCGGAAAGGGGAGGCCACATCTACTGGGAACATTACACACCCATTGTTCAGAAGATCAAGGATGCTGGTATCCCTCACATCATTGGTTGCGTGCATAGAACCCCACTGTGGGCTAGTGCACGAACGACCGCCTCCCCACCGAGGGACATCCAGGACTTCGTTGCGTTCTACAAGGAGTTCCTCAGGGAGTACAAGGATCTAGTAGATATCTTTGAGATATACAACGAACCCAACAATAGAGGGGAATTCGATACGCCTACGCCCGTAGAAGACTACTTCCGCCTACTGCGAACCGGATACCTCCTGGTCAAGTATGAGGTCTCGCCATCCAGCCCTGTGCTGCTGGGCGGGCTGAATGGAAGTGGCGAGGACGTTGAGTATGGATACCCGAACTTCTTGACCGAGTTGTACGAAATGGGTGGAGCGGAGTACTTTGACATCGTTGGAATCCATCCATATGTATACCCCAAGAAAGCTCCCAGCGCCATTGCATACGCAGCCTATCTGAAAGGGAGAACTCTGGCGACGATGAGTAGGTTCGGGGATACTGCTCCACTCATCGCGTCCGAAATTGGGTGGCCTTCCCATTTTGACCCGGGGCAATGGTGGGAATTCCCGATTACTGAAGAGGAGCAGGCGCAATGGCTTCGAGCGGTGTTTGGAGAGTACCTGGTCAAAGATCACGTCCCCGTCAGTTGGTACAGGTTCAATGACGGGACGGATGTAGTAGACTTTGGTCTGATCAGATTTGACTTGAGCAGGAGGCCCGCGTTTCAGGCGTTCCAACAGATTCCCAAGTAGCGTGCGGCACTCCAATCACCGGCTTGCCGCTGCTCATTGCCACTTTCGCGGTTCTTCCGCGCAGATCGCCCCGCCGATAGACAGGGGCGACGCCTTTGGGTCGTAAAGACTCTAGCGTTCCCTCACTGGCCGCGCCTTGGCTGGACTTATCCGGATTCCCTTCTTTGTCAAATGGCGCCAGACGCTTGGAGCACACATGATCCGTGGCGTCCCACGCTACCTTCAAGGCCAGAATGAACTCAGAGCCATACGCCCTGGGCCGCCCAGGGCGCTTCGAAGTCACGTCTCGAACACGGTGCAACAACCCGATCGCGGATTTGCGGTGCTGCCCAGTGACCTTACAGAACTCGTCCAAGATCACCTTCTTCTCCGTTCGGCTTGCTCTAAGATAGCGGTCGCGCACAGCCGCCGCATATTCAAGCACGCTCCCTCGGGTCACGTTGCCCCTCCTTGGTAACACCTCTTATGAGGCAACTATAGCCCATTCGGTAACAATCATTATGAAGCGGATCGGAGGCTTCCACTCCTCGCGATGATGTGGTATAATGCGTGCAGAGCCACGATACTCTGCGCGAGGTGAGCCAAGCATGGGCACCAATTCTGTGAAGGGTCCGAGCGAGCGCTCGAAACGGGTCGCGCTATGCGTTGCGGTGGGGCTGGCAGGTTTGCTGGTTGCCGCGTTGACGTGTGCTTGCGGAGAGCTGCCCCTGCCCGGGCGCGGCCCCAAGCCCACGGCCGCTGCGCCCATCGCCACAGCGGCGCTCGTGCCGGCGCGCTGGACCCGCCTCAACCTGTATGACGGCACGATCAACATGCTGCTCGTGGACGATGCGAGCCCGGCGCACACGCTCTACGCGGGAACAGACGGTGGCATCTTCAAGAGCAGCGATCATGGCGTCACCTGGATCGCGTGCAACGAAGGCGTGGACGACCGCCTGGTGCGCTCGCTGGCGCTCGACCCCACGACCCCCAACCGACTGTACGCCGGAAGCTGGGATGGCCACGTGCACGTCAGCGGGGATGGCGGCAAGACCTGGCTTGATCGCAGCGGAGGCCTGTCGCCTTACGAGGTCCGTGCGCTGGCGGTGGACTCTTACCACCCGAACAGGCTGTACGCAGGCCTGACCCGGGGCGTCTTCACCACCACCAACGGCGGCCAGCAGTGGTTCCCGGCGGGCGACTTCACGGGCACCCTGCAGTGCCTGGTCATGAACCCCGAAGAGCCCAACGTGCTGTACGTCGGGACCGCAGAAGACGGCATCTATAAGAGCATTGATGATGGAGCGACGTGGTTCAGGCTGTCCTCGGGGCCTGGCAAGGTCTCGGCACTGACAATGGTACCCCGCAACCCGGGCACACTGTATGCCATCTCCGAGGGCAAGGTCTACCGCACCGAGAATGGAGGGTTGCTCTGGATCTACGTGGACTCATACCGCGATCCGGCGGTAGCACGTTGCCTGGCGGTCAATCCCAAGGACGCGCGCGAGGTCTACGTCGGCCTGCAAGACGGCCTGTACAAGAGCAGCGACGCGCGCCTGACCTGGGCGCGTAGCGACACCGGGCTGGCACCGGCCGACGTGCGTGTCCTGGTGGTTGACCCCATCGACACGCGCACTGTGTACGCCTGCCATGACATGCGGCTGTACGTCAGCACGAACGCAGGCGCCACCTGGCAATGGCGCTCCAGCATTCAGGGTGATACGGCCGCCAGCATCCAGGCCATACAGAATGATCCCAAGCACGGCGACGTGTTCTACGCCAGCGCGTCTAGTGGCGGTTTGTACAAGACGACCGATGCCGGCCTGCACTGGAAGCACGTGGGAGAGGACCTACCTCTTTCATCCATCACGGCCATCGCGGTGGAACCCATTCACACCGAGACCGTATACCTGGGCAGCGAGCAGGGTTTTGTGTTTCGCAGCGCCGATGGCGGCCAGACCTGGCTGCCCGCGGGCGGCGTAACCGAGTCCGCGATCAGCTCCCTGGTCGTGGATCCGCAGCGTCCACAACGACTGTACGTCGGGACTTCGGATCGTGGGGTGTTCCGCTCCGAGGATGCGGGCACACACTGGTCCCACCAGGGCGGCGACATCGGCGCCAACGTGCAGCGCATCACCATCGACCCCCAAGGACCGCAGTCCCAGGTCTACGCCCTCACCAACAAGGGCGTGTTCCGTAGCCAGGACGGGGGCGAGAGCTGGAGCCAATACCTGTCACCCGTGGCCGACATGGCCGTGGCAGTCAAGGGCGCGTCGGCGCCCATCGTTCTGGGTCAGACCGGCAGCAGCACCATCACGGGGTTGGGCATGAGCGAGTCAGTGACGGTGGTGCCGGGCGCGCGCATCGCGGCCGGGGCCGAGCTCAGAGCCTTGACGGCCAGCCCGGCCGTGCCTCAGACGGTCTTTGTGCTCGTGGACCGGCAGGGCGTCTCGCGCAGCACCGACCTGGGGGTGACCTGGACTCCCTTGGGATCCGGTCTGGAAGGCCGCACGCTGCGCGCGCTGGCGCTCAGCCCCGACGATCCGGACTTGATCCTGGTGGGCACCGATCGCGGAGTCTACTGCTACTCGCCCGCGGGTCCCTAGCGAACCGCTGAGACCACGGAGTGACGTCAACGAGGCGTTCGTGGCAGTCCCGGCACCAAATCTGGACTGTGGCGAACGCCTCGCACTTTTCTCGGCCCATCGTAGTGCACGCCGTTGGTAGTCCGCGCTTCAGCATGTGCCCGTTGGTAGTCCATGCTTCAGCATGCGGCCGACGCACTGCCGTGCGTACTACGAACTTGCGGGGCGCTAGGCTGCACCCACGTTCTGCATCCTTTTCTTTTCTTCCTCCACCAGCATGCGCCGCAGGATCTTGCCCACGATGGTCTTGGGCAGCTCTTTGCGGAACTCGACCGCGGTGGGCACCTTGTACTTGGCCATCTTGCCTTTGCAGAAAGCGATGATCTCTTCCTCGGTGGCGGTCTCCCCTTCCTTCAGGATGACGTAGGCCTTGACCGTCTCGCCGCGGTAGGGATCCGGGATGCCCGCCACGACCACTTCCTTGATCTTGGGGTGCTGGTAGAGCACCTCCTCCACGTCGCGCGGGTAGATGTTATAGCCGCCAGCAATGATCATGTCCTTCTTGCGGTCCACGATCTGGAAGTAGCCCTGCTCGTCCATCTTGGCGATGTCGCCGGTGTAGAGCCATCCGTCGCGCAGGACCTGGGCCGTCTCGTCGGGCATGTTCCAGTAGCCCTTCATCACCTGCGGGCCACGGATGACCAGCTCACCCGCCTCGCCCACCGGAAGCTCTCGGGTGCCAGTTTCCAGGTCCATAATCCTGGCCTCCGTATCTGGCCACGGCAAGCCAATCGTGCCGATCTTGTTCTGGCCGTAGATCGGGTTGGCGTGCGTCACGGGTGAGGCCTCGCTCAGGCCATAGCCTTCCACCAGACGGGCTCCCGTCAGGTTCTGGA
>Ga0315294_10001947_pt1 | contig 22657 bp, 12 predicted proteins | sample YL17G13_40_MG_FD_203626 | JGI IMG/M metagenome (GOLD analysis project Ga0315294, IMG submission 203626) | Sediment microbial communities from Yellowstone Lake, YNP, Wyoming, USA - YL17G13_40 | ecosystem: Environmental > Aquatic > Freshwater > Lake > Sediment | place: USA: Wyoming | collected...
CTAAACTCGGAAAAATTAATTTGGTGAAAAATCCATAACGGGCGTCATTGCTTAATTCCGGTTTAATAATTTTTCCTATCAGCTCTTTTCTTGATAAACCAGTAAATCTTTCCATGGCTGGATTAACTAGAATAATCTCAAAATCATTACTATAAGAAATAGCTGGATCTTCGATGCTGCGAATCATGGCATTGATTTGATTTCTTTCTAAATTCAAGCGACTACTGGTATCAATCAAGTTGATAGCAAAAATAGTTGCCACTAGCCAAAAAATTATTAAAAAACTGCTCAAAATCGTAGTCAAAAGTCTACTTGGTAAGAGCAGCCAATTAAAAGCTATTTGAATGAAAATAAGCAAGCCCAAAAAAAGAAAAGGTAAAGATTGAGTAGAGAAAAAATGCTTTTTAATTTTTGAAAAAAACTTGGTCATAAAATAGTTTATTCTAATTCTCCCCAATTTTTGCCAATAGTTATTTCAGCTTTGAGTGGAACCTCCAAATTAACAACTTGTTCCATTATTTTTTTTAATTGAGGAGCTATTTCTTTTATTATCGCAGATTTTACCTCCAAGATCAATTCATCATGAATTTGCAAAATTAGCTTAACTTTATCTTCAAGGTTTTTGCTTTTAATAAAATCTGAGATTTTAATCATCGAGAGCTTGATAATATCAGCCGCCAGCCCTTGAATAGGCATATTAATGGCTATTCTTTCTTCTTGCCGGCCTATCTGACCTAAAGAACCAATTAGAGGCAAAAACCTTTTCCTGCCAAAAAGAGTTTCTACATAACCCAATTTTTTAGCTTGACAAAGAGAGTGTTCTAAATAATTTTTTAAACCTGAAAAATCATGAAAATATTCTTCTTTGAATCTTTTGGCTTCTTTGAGACTAATGCCTGCGGTTTCGCTCAAAGCTTTAGCACCCATGCCATAAATAATACCGAAATTTAAAATCTTAGCGAGTTTTCTCATTTCTGGCGTCACCTCATTTTCTTTAATGTTATTGATATAACTAGCAGTCAGAGTATGAATATCTTTATCTTCTTGAAAAGCTGCTATCATTTTAGAATCTAAAGAAAGATGGCTAGCTATACGTAATTCAATTTGAGAATAATCTAAAGATAAAAAGGAAAAACCCGGAGCTGCTTCGAAGGCTTTCCTTATTTTCTTTCCCCATTCTCCTTTTGAAGGAATATTTTGAAGATTAGGTTCTTCAGAAGAAAGACGACCAGTGGCTGTGCCATTTTGTTTCCAAATAGTATGAATCCTCTGAGTTTTAAGATTAATAAATTGAGGCAAGGGATCAAGAAAGGCTGTTTTTAATTTTTCCAGTTGCCGATATTCAATAACTAGAGGAATGATGGAGTGGCTATTTTTTATTTTTGTTAATTCAAAAATATCAGTTGAAATTTTCCCAGAGCTAGTTTTTTTTAGAATTGATGAATCTAATTTTAAATCTTGAAATAATATCCCAATTAGTTGTTGATAAGAATTAATATTAAAAGTTTTTTGAGCTAATTGATAAATTTTACTTTCTAAGATTTTTATTTCTTTTTCAACTTCTTCTAGTAAATGTTTAAGTATCTGTTTATTCACAGAAATGCCGTCTATTTCCATCTGAGCTAAAATAGGAATGAGAGGTTTTTCTATTGTTTCCCAGATATTATCTAAACTTAAACTTGAAACTTTGACTTTAATGGTTTCAGCTAAATTTAAAAATTGCCTTAAATGATCTTCAGGGAATAAGAGGTTTTCTTCTTTTAAGAAAAATCTGGTTAAACTTTCCAAGTTATAATTTTTTCTTTCTGAATCAATTAACCAAGCTAAAATGCCTATATCTTCAAGATTTAATTGTAACAATTCTTTTATTTCTTCAATTATTTCTTTTGCTCCAAGGGTGAAGATAGTTTTACCCTCAATAGCTTTTATCAAATTTTTAAGCTCTCTAAAAAGATTCTGAGGAAGATAAAAAATTTCTTCAGTAGATAAAATAAGAACCTGCCTCCCTTCGGTCGGCAGAACCTTGTTTTTCGCTTCACTCAAAATAAAATATAAACCAAAAATTTCTCTCACACCATATTTATGACCTTGATGATCTAAAAATAAACCCAGAGTTGAAGCTTTTTCAATTTTGCTCCGGAAAAGATTTAATTGCTCTTGATTAGTAATGGTATTGATGATCACTTCTGCTTTTTCTTTGATGGTTCGGCTTTGCTCACCATCAATCCTGAGCATAGTCGAAGGATTGACTGTCTTCTGGGGTTCATTAAAAATTCTCTTGATTAAGCTCTGAAAACCAAGTTTTTGGAAAAATGGTGTTAGTTGTTCTTCAGGAGGTTGTCTAAAGATACCTTCTTCTAATTGAAAATTAAGGTCAACGCCTTTTTCAATAGTAACTAAGTGGCGACTGAAATAAGCCTGATCTTTATTTTCTATCAACCTCTCTTTTAATCTAATGTTAAGATTTTTAATTTCTGGGGATTGATTTTCTAAAGCAAAGTAAAGATTATCTAAACTATTAAATTTTTGAATTAATTTTAAAGCAGTTTTTTCGCCTACTCCAGGCACTCCTGGCACATTATCTGAGGAATCGCCTTTTAAGGCTTTAAAATCTATCAGTTGTGCTGGCAATAGATCGTATTTCTTTTTAATTTCTTCCATATCATAAATCACTCTATCTTGTAATCCTTTTCTCAAGGTATAAACATGAATATTATCGTTTATTAATTGAAGAGCATCTAAATCGCCAGTTAAAATTATGATTTCAAGATCTTTCTTTTGGAATTTTTGAGCTATCGTGCCAATAAGATCATCTGCTTCAAATCCTTCTTTCTCTAAAATAGGAATTCCCCAAATTTTTAGGATTTCCTTAATAATTCCTATCTGTTCATAAAAATTTTCCGGAGCCTTCACTCTTTTAGCTTTATATTCTGTATATGCTTTGTGACGAAAAGTAGGTTGGGCTAGATCAAAAGTCGCTACTAAATAATCTGGTTTAAGTTCCTGAAGCATCTTTAAGAAGACTAACATAAAGCCATAAACGCCATTCACTAAAATTCCCTCTGGGGAAACTAGAGGAGGAAGAGCATGATAAGAACGATGAGCCAAAGCATAGCTATCAATAACAACGAATTTTTTCATAAAAATATTACAAATTAAGGAATTTCTAATTCCAGCGATCTTTTATTTTCTCCTTTTATCTTAAATTTTATCATCCAATGATTTTTTGGAAGAAAACGCTTAATTTTGTTTCCCCATTCAATAAAAATAATATTTTGGTAATTTTTGATTATCTCTTTAAAATCCAATTCTTTTATCTCAGAAATTTTCTTTAAGCGATAACAATCCAAATGCCAAAGAAATTTAAATAGTTTGTGCCTTAAAGTAAATCTTTTCATAATCAAAAAGGTCGGGCTAAAAATTTTTTCTTTTAATTTTATTCCTTTAGCTATGCCTTTAAAAAATTCGGTTTTTCCGCTGCCAAGATTACCTTCTAAAGAAATAACTAAGGCCTTATTACGCTTCAGATTTTTTTGTTTTAAAATAATATTAATTAATAAAGAAGCGATTTTTTGAGTTTCCTCTGGGCTTTCACTTAAAACTTTGATTTTCATTTTATCTGTTTTAATTTTACCACAAATTTTCACTTTTCTAAAGAGAAGTTAGATGGTATAATAATTTCTATGGATGATTTAACTCAAAAAAGAGAAGAAAAAATAAAAAATCTTTGGCAGGAATCTAAAGAAAGAATAGCTGAAGATTTAGCTTTAAAGCACAATCTTTTGTATCTTAATTTAAAAACAGTAAATATTGCTCCAAGTGCTTTAGAAGTGATTCCAGAAGAAAAAGCTAAAAAAGCCAATCTGGTGATTTTTGAGAAAATCGGCAATTTAGTTAAATTAGCAGTTCTTAATCCAGAAAATCCAGAAACAATCAGAGTTATCGAGGAACTAAAAAGCAAGAGTTATAAAGTAGCTATTTATGTTGTCACAGAAGAAAGTCTCCTTTGGGCTTTAGGTTATTATCGTTTTGTTCAAACCCGTTTAGAAAAAATTAGTAATTTTATTGATGTTTCTCAAACAAAACTTGTTGAATTTTCGAATCTCAATCAAGAACTTTTAAATTATTCCTCGGAAGAAGTCACTGCTCTTGTTTCTTTAATTCTTAAATCAGCTCTTAGCATTGATGCCTCTGATATTCATCTCGAACCCCAAGAAGATACAGCTTTGATCCGTTTTCGCGTAGATGGTGTACTTTATGAAGTGGCGGAAATAGAAAAAAAGAAATATCAGACTATTCTCTTCAGATTAAAACTTCTTTCTGGTTTGAAATTAAATATCATTAATACTTCTCAAAATGGCCGTTTTACTATCCAGGATAAAAAAAATAATAATATAAATCTTTTTGATGTGCGAGTCTCAAGTTTACCCGGACCAAAAGGCGAATTTTTAGTTTTTCGTCTTTTAAATCCCAAACGAACTGCTTTTGGCATGATAGATTTGGGATTAAAAGAAAAAGAATTAAAAATTATTAATGATGTTATTTCTAGCCCGAATGGAATGATTTTACTCACTGGCCCAACTGGTTCTGGCAAAACTACCACTCTCTACGCTTTGCTCAAAACTAAAGTTTCTCCGGGTATAAAAATCATCACTATTGAAGACCCCATTGAATATCGCTTATCAGGTATTAATCAAACTCAAGTGTCTAAAGATTACAATTTTGAAAACGGTTTAAAATCAATTCTTCGCCAGGATCCGGATGTGATTATGATCGGCGAAATGCGGGATAAAAAAACAGTGGAAACTGCCCTCCAAGCAAGTTTAACCGGTCATTTAGTTTTCTCTACCTTGCACGCCAATGAAGCTGCTTCGACTATTAACCGCTTAATAGAGCTGGAGGCGGAGAGATCTCTTCTTCCCGGAGCTTTGCGAGTGGTAATTGCTCAAAGATTAGTCAGACGTTTATGCTCTCATTGCAAAGAAAAATATGAACCGACTGAGGAAGTAAAAGAGAAAATTATGGAAGCTTTTTCTATTCTTTCTCCAAAAAGTGGCGTCAAAATTCCCAAAAACATTTCTTTTCTTTATCGAGCCAAGGGCTGTGAGATGTGCCATTGGTTAGGCTATATTGGCCAAATTGGTCTTTTCGAAACTCTATTCATCACGCCAAAAATTTCTAAAGAAATTATCCGCGGGGCTGAGGAAGATGAAATCAGAAAAACCGCCATTGACGAAGGCATGATTCCTCTTTTCCATGATGGTTTATTAAAAGCTATTGAAGGCATCACTTCTTTAGAAGAAATCTTTCGAGTGGCTGGTGATATTGAATATGTGGAGAAAAATTATCAAGATTTATTTGCTCAAACTCTTCTTCGAGGATTAAAAATTAGTCCAGAAGAAGAAAAACAAATTGAACCTCTGCTTTTAAAAAAGCAAGATTGGTCAGAATTCCTGAAAGATAAACCAACTGTAAAACAAATTAGTTTTTTAATCACAGGCGCTATCAAATCTCGAGCTACTGATTTACATTTTGAACCAGAAGAAAAAGATATAAAAATTAGGGAAAGAATTGATGGCGTCCTCTATGAGATGACTTCTTTTGATCTTATGGAAGCGCCGAGATTGATTAATGAAATTAAAAATCTTAGCGGTTTAAATACCGAGGAAACCCAAAAAGTCCAAGAAGGAAGATTCCGGGTGGTCTTTAGAGAAAATTCATATGATATTCGTCTTTCCATTCTTCCTTCTGGCTATGGAGAGAGCGTTAGTTTAAGAATCTTAGGTGGAGAAATTCAAGCTTTAGATTTAGAAAAAATTGGTTTGCTTCCATCGAGCCAAACCGCTTTGGAAAAAGTCCTTCAAGATAAAGTTGGTTTGATCTTAGCCAGCGGTCCCACTTCTTCCGGAAAAACCACTACTCTTTTCGCTCTATTAAAGAAATTAAATCAACCCGGCGTAAAAATCATCACTGTCGAGGATCCAATTGAATATCGCTTAGAAGGAGTCAATCAAACTCAAATCAATGAAGAAAAAGGCTATACTTTTTCTAATGCTTTAAGAATTCTGCTTCGCCAAAACCCTAATATCTTTTTAATTGGAGAGATTAGAGACAAGGAAACTGCTGAAATGGTCTGGCAAGCTTCTTTAACTGGTCATTTAGTTTTATCAACTATTCATGCCAATAATAGTCTCGAAATCATCCCCCGCTTAAAAAGTTTGGGTATCAACTCCCTTGATATCATTAAAGCTATTAGAGTTATCATTAGCCAGAGATTAGTGAGAGTCTTATGTCCTGTTTGCAAAAAGGAAATCTCAGCGCTACCAGAAATTATCTCCTATATTGGGAAGGCTTTAAAGCAATATCCTGAATATCAAAAACAATTCAAACTCCCATACAAAATATATTCAGCTTCAAGTTGTCCTAAATGTAATTTTACTGGTTATTTAGGTCAAACTGGAATCTTCGAAATTGTAAAACCTGAACAAATAGAGAATTTAGAAAAAGCTCAGTATCCAAAATTAATTGATGATGCTGTAATTAAAGTTTTTCTTGGTATTACTTCCTGGGATGAAATCAAAAGAGTTTTAGGTATATAAGAACCTGTCTCCCTTCGATCGGCAGAACCTTTTTTTTCGCTTCGCTCGAAACAAAAAACCCATTAGCCTGCAGGCAAAGTTCCCTCATCAAGAGGGGTTAAGGATTCAATCGAGATATATTCCAGTCAAAACCAGAATACCCATCGAAAAAGAATCCCATCAAGCCATCCACAAAATGTTTAGCTTGCTTGCCCACAGACTAATGGGTTTTTTGTTTAAAAAATACCTTAATTTTAGGTATCTTTACTATAGCAGATTATTAAAAGAATGTCAATAGTGACCAGCAGCATTATTTATTATACACTTGCCTCACCTGTTTATCAACTTCAAGACTAATTCTTGTAGCTTCTTCGATTTCTTCCCAAGGAATCAACCATTTTCTTTGATGCATCGCTTTAGCTAATTCTTCTAACTCTTCTAAATGACCTTTTTGACTGTTCATTGTTTTCATGCCAGTTTTCAGTCCGTAGGCTGATAGTTTTTTAAAATCATCAAGAATTAAAGTTGAGCCCTCAGAATAAAGCTCAAGATATTCTTTGGAAAATTTCTCTGACCCTTCAGTGGTATAGATCAAATTAGCAATAGAACCGTCTTTAAATCTTAAAGAAGCAATAAAATTATCAGTGACTAAATAAAAAGTATCCAAGGGATTAATGGTAACAGCTGTAATTTGAGAAGCTGAAGAATTAGTTAAATAGCAAAATAAATCAAACATATGACAGGCATTGCCTAAAATTCTGCCTCCTCCTTCAGAAGTATTAGTCCAATGACTTGGAGGTAAATAGTTATCATTCACCCGATAATTTATTACTAACGGACTATGACGTTCTTTAATTTCTGTTTTTATTTTTTCAATGAATGGCGAAAAACGACGGTTAAAACCTACAAATAACATCGGCGAATAACCAATAGTTGGATTTTTCACTACTTCTTTAATTTCTTCTAATTCTTCTCCGGTTAAGCACAAGGGCTTTTCCACAAAAACATTTTTACCTGCTCTTAAAGCATCTATAACCATTCTGCTATGAAGATGATGCCGAGTAGTAATAATAATTAAATTAATTTTTGGATCATTTAATAAAACGTTATAATCAGTCGTAGCAATGTTAGCCCTATACCTTTGAGCAAAATATTTGGCTTTTACTGAGTCTTGAGTACAAACTCCTCGAAGATGATAATAATGTTTCAAACGACTAAGATTGGGCAAATGGACGACTTGGCTAAAACTGCCTACTCCAATAATACCCACCTCTATTCTTCCTTCTATTTTTTGCAATTGAGACAGTTCGAGGCTAGTTAAAGTCTTTTCCTCAAGGCTCAAAGACGGATAGACCAAAATTACTGCTAAGGGTTTTTTCTTGGAATTCAATAGTTTATAAGCTAAATCAGCCTGCTCTAATTGATACTTGCCTTCAACTAAAGAAAGAAAATCCACTTTTTTGGCTTGCAGTAATTTCAAATAAGCATCTAAATTGCGGTTTTCTGTCCAGCGAACATAAGCATAAGGGTAGTCAATCCCTTTATTTTCATATTCTTCATCTCCTCTGCCTGGACCATAAGAAGAAGAAATCCTTAAATCAATTTCCTTCTCATACCAAGGCAGTCTTTCTATTTTTAAACCGACATCTCCCACCACTATCACCTTCCCTCTTTTTCGAGTTAATTCCATGGCTTGATTAATGATGGCGTTATTTTCTGTGCCAGAAGCAGTAATAATGGTCGCATCAACGCCCTGAAAATTAGTTAAACGATTAATTTCATTAATTAAATTTTTATTGGTCGGGGAAAAAGCTAATTGTAAGCCATTTTCCTGGGCTTTTTTTATTCTTGGTTTTGATATTTCAATTCCAATCACTTTTACTCCGCTGGCTAAAAGAATTTGACTGGTTATTTGACCCACTAATCCCAAACCAATAACCACCGCGCTTTCACCAACCCGCAAATCTGCTTGCCTTACTCCTTGGAGAGCAATAGAACCTAAAGTACTAGAAGCTGCTTCTTCTAAATTTACTCCCTCAGGAATTTTTACCACTAAATTTCGAGGTACAGAAACTATTTCCGCATGTGAGGCCAAATTAGCGCCGGAACAAGTGACTAAATCCCCTTCTTTAATATCTTTAATATTTGTTCCCACTTTAATAACTCTACCACAAGAACTATAGCCTGGCGTTACTCCAGCTTCTAACATGCCAGTTACTATTTTATAAGTTTCAAATATTCCGTGTTCTTTAATCAAACGCAATCCTTTAGCTAATTTAGTCGGGTATTTCAAGACTTTGAGAGGTAAAGGCTGCTTAGAAAAATTTAAACTGGACATCTCAGTGCCTGAAGAAATCAAGGAATATAAATTTTCTATCAAAAGAGTATTAGCTCCATTGCTTGGTGCCGGTACCTCTTCAATAACGACTTTGCCTTTTTTAAATAAAACTTGGCGCATAATTAATCAGGAATTTTATCCCATTCTCCTTTTTCAATTAATTGGATGAAGTCTTCACTCGCTTGTTTTAAATCAGGATTTAATTCAGCAGCTTTTTGAGCATACTCAATGGCTTTATCTTTGTTATGTAATTTACCATAAGTGGCGGCTAAAGATACATACCAGGTGTATTCTTTTGGTTCAAATTGAATTCCTAATTGATACAAATATTCCAAAGTTTGATAATCTTTAGTTGTAATTGCTAACTGAGCCGCAGAGCGAATTGTTTGAGTTTCGCCGAAAGGAAACCTAAGTTGAGCTGATTTTAATAAGTTTTCTTCTGATAATTTAGTATCCCCCTGATTTTTATAACCCAAATATAAAATATAGTAACCAGTTGCTAATTGAGGATTTAACTCTAAAGCTTTTTTTGCTTCTTCCATTCCCCTGTCTTCTTGGCCATTTAAAAAATATGTTTTTGCTGCTAATAAATGCGTATTAGGAAAATAGGGGGTTGTCTTTAAAACACGTTCTGTTATTTCTAATGCTTTATCCATCCTTAATGATTCCCATTGACTCATCGAAAGTTCCAAATCAGCCATTGCCATCAAAACTTGATATTGCACATAATTTTTATCTATAATTTCTTCGCCAAAAGGAACTGCTGTTTCTACTAATGATTTATTTCCTGCGTCATCCAGAAAATAAGAATTTTCTGCATAACCTTTTTTAAAACCCATTAAAATGTCTGCACTTAAAAAACTCGGGCTTCGAATAGCTGATTTTAAGCTCTTTAAAGCCTCATCAGCTTTACTCCTTTTAGAATAATAGTTTGTGAAAAAAATATCACGACTTGTTAAAAATGGCTTTATCACTCCAAAAATTAAACTAATTATAACTAATCCAGTAATGCCAAAAATAATTAAGTACGATAGCAGTTCTTTGGAAAATTCGATTTTTTTATTGGTAATTTGTTTCGTTTTTTCTTCGACAAAATTCTCTTCACCAAAAGAATGAATAAAAGCCAAAATCAAAACAAACATTAAATAACTCTCGTGAAAATCAAATAGGAAAATATTCTGAACAAAATAAGCGATGATTAAGCTTTCTAAAGTAATTACTCCTAACAAATTACTTTTTTTCTTTTTACATTTATTTAAAATCAAAAAACTAAAAACAAAAATCCCAATATAAGAAATAAATCCGAAAATACCAGTGGTCGCCAAAACTTCCATTGGTTTATTATGAGCTCTATCAAAATAAAAATCTCCTGGCAAATATTTTATAATTTTGGGATCGAAATTCTTAATGTAAGCTGCTTCATAATTTTCTGGGCCCCAACCAAAAAACGGTTTTTGAAGGAAACTTTTCCAGGCAATACCAGCAGAAAGTATACGAGAAGCAGCTGTCGGGTCCTTAAAAGACACTGAAGTAAGTCTCTCTAAGGCAAAATTTTTCTGCACCAAAGTAGCATTCTTAAAAGAAAAAGCTAAAATTACAAATAATACTCCTAAAATCAACCCTCCGGCTGATAATTTCTTAAAAATCTGATATTTCTGGTCTCTTTTGGAGAATAATAAAGAAAAAATTAAAAATAGACAACCAATTCCTAATCCTGCCATTCCACCTCTCGTGCCTGTTACAAAAACTAAAATTCCTTGGAAAATAGAAATAGGCAACCAAAAATTAAACAATTTTTTGGTAATTTCAAACTCTCCAAAATAAAAATATAAAGCCAATAAAGCATTAAATATAAGGTAGGTGGCAAAATAGGACGGATTACCAGTGTATCCTACCAGTCTGTTGGCGGTAAAATTGGCAATCATTGTAATTATTCTCCAATAACCAGAAAGAGCCATTAAGGAATAAACTGCGCCAATACCGACTTGAATTTTCAAAATGTTTTCTATTTCTTTTCTATCAAAAACTGCAATAAGAATCAGGAAGAATAAGATAAAGTGCCAGATTCCGAATACTCCTTCCATTCTTTCGTTTCCCGAGAAAAAACTCCAAGAAAAATTCACTCCAAAGATTGCTGCCAGAAAAATAACTAAAGCGTAAATTAAAAGTGCTTTTGAAAGATTATTAAGTTTAAATTTGGTTTCTTTTTTTATGAGCATTAAGGCCCAAAGAACAAGCATTATTTCCACTAGAAACCGAAAAACAGTAGCTTTACCGATAATAAAGGGAAAATAGGTTTTTGCATCAACAAAAAAAGGAGTCAGTAAACAAGCAATAGTTAAATAAAATAAAATTTTTTTATAGGGTGAATTCATAAATAGTTTAATTATGATTTACGGCTGCTCTGGTTAACGGTCCAAAATATCCAGTAGTGATAATGCCTTTCAAGGCTTGATATCTTTTTACTGCGGCTTGAGTCAAAAAACCATAATAACCAGTAATTAATTTCTCAGGATAAATACTAGATCCTAAATTAGCTAAGAACTGTTGTAAACATTTTACTTGAGGAGAAGTCATGCCATAATATAAATTGTTAGAAAAAACAGAACAAGTTATATTGCTTTGATTAGTTTGGAGCATTGATAATTCTAATTGTAAACTGGCTACTTGTCTTTTTAATTCTTCTATCCGTTTCGTTAATTTTTCAATTATTTGTTGCTCTGTCTGGGGATTAGAAGCCACAGTTGTTGCTTCCCAAGAATAAAAATAATTGATATTTTCATCTGCTTTGCCTAAAACTGGAATAAGAATGATAGAGATATTTTTAGTGCCAAAATCTTTTACGAATAATTCTTCGATATTATCACGAGTAAAATCCAAAAAGTTTAAAGTTTTTTTGCCACTCTCGTCCTCTATTATATACGCGAGGCTCGAGATTGGCGTATTCTCCGGAATAACAACTTTTAATTTTAAAATGTCGTGGCCGCCAACAAGCTCCTGCCATTTACCTGACCAAGACGTAATAGAATCTGTTATCGAAAACAAGCTTTCACCTATAGTTGGCATATAAATTTTATAAGGAATAATAGAAAAATTCTTTAAGACACTGCTTTTGTAACAATATTTAGACCCTGTATTGCAATCATTTAAAACATTAGTGATTAAAAAATTCATAAATACTTCTTGAAAACTTTCCGAAAAACCGTTTTTCTTCAAAGATTGTTCTAAAGAAACAATCCCATCCCTTGAAGGATAATTAAGAGCGTCTTTAATAATGCTGTTGCCATATTGCTCTGATAAATATTGAGCCAAGAGCCTCGCTTTTCCATAATCTTTTTCGTTGTTGTTCCAATTTACCAATTCTATATTTGTTGAGGTCAAAAATTGTTGGGCGCGTTGTTTCAAAATAGATTCATCGGGTTCAAGATCTAAAATAACATCACTCCATTCGGAAACAAGTTCTGAAAACCAAGTATCTGCGTTGAATTTTAAATTCAAAGTGATTAAATGGCTAAACTCATGAGCCAAATGATAGTCTAAAAGCAATAAATCCAAATTTAAAATATTATTGGCATTTAAATAAATAATCTGACCTTCGTTAGAGCGAGAAAAGATATTTTTAGAAACACTATCATCTGCTTTAATGTAACCACCGAAAGATGGTTTCATTTGATGCAAAACAATCACTATCCGCGAATCGTTATCAATACCGGGATTTTCTTCAAGACCTAAAGTATTATGTAAAATAGGGTAGGTTTTATATTCAAAATCTGTCGCCAGAGAATATATTTTATTGACAATCATCTGCTTATCAGCTAAAGGTAAATTATCAAACCAAACTTTATCAACATAAAAATAAAGATTGGTCGCAGTTTTAATGAGTTTTGTTTCTATTTGATTTCTGCCAAATAAATCATAATCAGATTCTATAAAAAAATTCTTGTTTTGATCCCAATAAGCATAAACTTTTAAAGCTGGGCTGAAAACAAGGCCTAAAAATAAAAATCCAATAAAAATTTTCCCGAGTCTTCTAATAATCATTAACTTATTTTAGCAAAAATCATTTTGAACTTCAAGGGATAACCAAAAAACCGCCCCAAAGAGCGGTTTTTTGTCACTATCCTCGTTTAGGTTATATCCCTAAATTAGTGGCAGGAGCTTTCAAAGCTGTCAAACCTGTAATCTGATTGATATTATTGACCCCATCATTAAGATCAGTGACTGAAGTACCCCAGGTAATGTTGCCAATACTTACGTTGTAGTAACCAGCAACTAAAGTATTTACTGCATGAAGATTAAAGGTACAAACAGAAGTTGCACCAGAAGGAATTCTCCATGTGAAATCATTGACAACGGCACTTTCGATAGCCACGCTGTCACAAGACCAATAAGAAGAAGTACCAGCTGCAGGTGTACCAAGTCCAGGATTAATAACAGGCAAGAAGCCTTCAGGAGTACCTGTTGCAGTTCCCAATGTAGTATGAGCAACTGTCGGCAAATAAATGTCACCGCCATTAGCAGTAACCTTTATCCCGATTGCAAAATCACCTACATCATTTATTGTGGAAGTAGTGCTATTAGAACGTACAACTGAAGCGCTGTTTAAGGCAAAAGTAGGAGCTACCAGATAATGAGTTAAGGCAGCACCAGTAACAATTGTAGCAGGGCCACCATTAACAGCACTATTGGTATCAATACCAATTAAACCGTTGACAGGAAGATCAATCCTTACCGTATTACCAGCGGCTGTAGCAGCAGGAACTACACCTTTGAAAGTCAAAACTTTTGTAGTGCCAGCAGGAACCACCAAAGTATAAGTAGAAAGAGCATAAGTTGCAGGAGCAGCAGTAGAAGTAGCAGTGGCAGCTAACAAAGTAGCACCATCATATAATTCTACGGTTGAGATGGTGTTGTTACCAGTGTTTGTAACAAGGGTAATTAAACCACTTTTAAAGGTCATCCCAATTCCCTCTGCTTTTACATTTATCTTTAAGAGATCAACTCTTGAGACAGCAGTAAGATTACCAATAAAGTTGCCAGTTAAAGGATTATCAGTGGCAGCAGTAATAGTAAGTGTAGGAATCTGGGCAAGTGCTGTAGTAAAGTTAATGGCTACTAAACCGACTCCTGGACCATAAACATTTAATCCAGTGCTGTCAATTCCTCTTACGCCATTAGCCGGAATAAAAACAGTCATAGGAGGGGAGGGAGGCGTGGTATATTGAGGAACAGAAAGGGCCGAAACTTTAATTGACAACACCTTTTCAGTATCTTTCGCTACTAAGACATCAAGGCCATCAAGGGTCATGGTGTAAGTAGTAGCAAAAGTAGCTTCAGTGAAATTAGTGGCGTTAACAGCTACTTCTTTTAAGAGAGTGGTTCCATCCCAAATTGAAATGGAGGTTAAGGCTCTCCAAGGAAAATCATTAGTAATTCCAAATTGGAGCAAAAATCTTTTAACTCTAATATCGGAATTAGTGGCCTTCAGCTTATAAGCAACTATCTCTGTGTTAAGATTGCCACCGTAAACTATCACAGTGCCTGAAGCTGGAAGAGGATATTGGGTTACAGTTAAATTTCCTTCTGTAGCAGCAACTGGAGTAGCACACGACAAGCCAGTTGTTGAACTAAAGCCAGCAGTTGAAGTACAACCAGCAGGATAGCTAACCGTACCAGCGCATGATAGCCCTGTTGTAGTACTAAAGCCAACGGCTGAAGTACAACCAGCAGGATAGCCTGTAGCAATTGTGGTAGTGGTTGTTGGAGTGCAGTATAAAGTATTCAGGCTAGCTCTGGTTAAAGGACCAACATAGCCGGTATTAATAACTCCATGGGCTGTCTGGAAGGTCTTAACAGCAGCTAAAGTGATAGGTCCAAAATAACCAGAAGTTGGTGTTACTCCTAACTTGATTTGCAGGTTTTTGACATCATTGGATGTCATTCCTTGTGACAAATCAGTATTGAAGCAAACCGTAGTTGTCCCACCACTCAAACCAGTTATCTGAGCTTGCAAGGCAGCAATTTGAGCAGTCAAACTAGTAATTATAGCTTGAAGATCTGAAAGAGTATCAGCTTTAACTGAAACTGCTGAAAAAGCAAACAATCCAGCTAAAGCGATTGCAATTAATTTTTTAGACATTTTAATTTAAATTTTATTTTAACTTTATGATTATTATCGACCTAGTCAGCAATTAGTGAAGAGCGCTCTTTGTAATGCACCCATTAATTGCTGAGGCTAATAACCGGTCAACTTGCCATAAAATTGGCAAGATCAATCCTGATTCTCTGGAGTTGAAGTTTCGACCTTTATATCCAGAGAGTGGATTTGCAAAATTTGATTAATACTTTCCATCTTCTCAAGTGATTCTAAACAATTCCCGGCTTTGATGTCATTACTAATATCAGCTAATAAAGTTCTAACTTTGGTGATATCATCGATAGGCCATTGGATTAGAGTTTGAACATTATCAGTAAAATATTTTTGTAAATTAGCTAATTTATCTTGAAGATAACTTGGACATTGATTCATTTCTTCTGTTGTTTCTATAATCAAAGCTAAAACTTGAGCTTGAGTATCTTGAGTTGTTTTTTCCAAAGCTTCTTTATCTTGAGATTGAAGTTGAGTTTTAGCAATTATATTATTTAAATCTTTAGCTTCGTTTTGCACTTGTTTGGCAATTTTCAAAGACACTTGTTTCTTTTGAATATTTTTTAATTCCTGAGGAATAGTTTGTAAATCTTTTTGGATATTTTGACTCATTAAAGCGATTGCTTGTTCTTGGTCAGTAATTTTTGCCATATCTTCCAATCTTGTTTTAGTAATTTGTAAGCGAACCACTGATTTATAATCTTTAGGTGTTAAAAAGAGTCTTGCTGTTTGAGTTAAAGTTTTCACAGGATATAAAGGATTGCCAGGCAAGGTAGTCTGAGCAAAAGCAAAAGTAGAAATAAAAAGAACAACAAAAACTGCTGGAACTAAAGCTTTTTGATACTGGTGAATAAAAGAAAATGACACCAATTTGACTCTTGGCTTGATTATTATTTCTTGCTGGCTTTTAGCTAAAATATTACTTAAAAGCCAATTAGCCCAATTTTTATTGGGCTTAACTTCTTGTAATTGCTTTAATTGTTCAATAAGTTCTTTTTCAGGCATCACTATTAAAGACGATAAAAAGGTTAAAGTGTTACACTTTTTTGTTAACCTCTTTCTTGAGAGTTTCTAGAGCTCGATATAGTAATACTCTGACGTTATTTTCGTTTTTATCAAGAATTTGAGCAATTTCTTTAGTTGATAGATCATCAACATAATGCCAAATAATGACCTCACTATAAGCTGGTCTAATTCTTTGTAGGGCTTTTTTTAAGCTTTCCATTTCAAAACTCAATTCAATCTTAAAAACAAAACTTTTCTGAGGAATTTCTATTCCTTTTTCTTTTAATTCTTCTAAAGATATTGGTGTTTTATTCTTCTGGCGATAAAAATCAATGATTTGGTTCCTAGCAACTCGAAAAACAAAAGCTTGAGGATTTTTTATTACAAATTTGGAATTATTATCGGTCTGCCAACACTTTAAAAAAGCCTGAGCAGTTAAATCCTGCGCAATTTCAATTTTATCTACCCGAAAATAGATGAAGCGAAAAACTTTATCAATGTTATTATTATAAAAATGAGTAAATTCTTGTTCAGTCATTGGCTAAAATCTAAAAATTCTATCTAAAAATTCTATTTATTGCTTGCGCCAATTTCTTTGGGTCGTGACGCAAAAGCGAACTATTACGAACCAGTCTAGTAAAAATTACTTTTGGTTTTTTCAGAGTGCTTAAATATTGTTTATTATATTTAACTAATTCTGCTTTTTCTTTTTTATATTTGTCCAAATATGATTTTTTAGGTTTCTCGACATTTACTAAGAAATAATCAATAATGTTTTTACCAAGATATTTTTCCAAAACTGATAAAAATTTTTCAGCGGTAAAATGATTAGTTTCGCCGAACTTAGTCATAATGTTTGAGATGTACACTTTTTTGGCTTTGGATTTTTTGATCGCTTCTTTAATCCCTTTAACTAAAAAATTGGGAATAACACTTGTATAAAGATCTCCTGGTCCGATAATAATAACATCGGCCTTTTTAATCACTTGCAAAGCTTCTTTATTAGCTTTAGCTTGAGGATTAAGAAAAACTCCCTTAATTGATAAGTTGCCATCATGCTTGGGAGCATCAATATTGGATTCGCCAATTACTAAAAAATCGTTCTCCAAACGGGCAAAAAGCCGGGTATTGTCTAAAGAGACTGGAATAACTTCGCCTTTAATACCCAAAATCTTTCCAGCTTCTTTCACTGCTTGATTAAAATCTCCTGTTAAGTCTTCTAAGGCCGTAAGAAATAAATTACCAAAATTATGCCCTTTTAATCCCTTGCCGTTTTTAAAACGATATTGAAATAATCTAGCTAAAAAAGGCGAGGAGGAAGAAAGAGCTACTAAAGCCCTTCTAATATCACCTGGGGGCAAAATTCCAAATTCTTCTCTTAAAATTCCCGAAGAACCGCCATCATCAGCAATGGTGACAATAGCGCTAAGTTGGTATGAATATTCTTTTAAACCGCTTAAAACTGTAAACACTCCTGTGCCTCCGCCAATAACAACAACTTTTTTCATTTGAGTTTAATAACAAAATTTATTAATTTATCCTTAACAAAAATTATTTTCTTGATTTTATATTTATCCAAAGATTTTTTTATTAAGGGAGTGGCTAATTTTTGAGCCTGATTTTGAGAAACTCCTCTTTTTGCTTTTGTAGTTCCTTTAGTTTTTCCATTAACCTGTATAATTAAAGCAAAATCTTTATCCTCAACTAATTTTTGACTATAAATCGGCCACTGATTTTGAGACACTGAACTGCGATGATGAAGATAAGAACCCTCGCTTCGCTCAGAACCTTTTTTCTCGCTTCGCTTGAAATAATTATGCCATAATTCTTCAGCTAAATGAGGAGCAAGAGGCGAAAGCAGTAAAATTAAAGTATCAAAATGCTTGTTATATAAATATTCAACAGGTATTTCAATAATCTTATTCACGTATTCCATTAAACTGCTAATGGCAGTATTAAAATGAAAATCCTCAATATCTTTAGTCACTTTTTTGATAGTAAGATGTCGCATTCTCTCTATTTCTTCTAAATCTTCTTGTAATTTTTTCTTGGCTTCTTTAGTCATTATCAATATCTTTTCTTTTTCCTTTTTTTGCTCTTTCGAAGAAGAAACTAAATCCCAAACTCTATTCAAAAAACGATAAATCCCAATAATGCCTTGCGAATTCCAGGGTTTAGAAAAAAACAATGGCCCGATAAACATTTCATACATCCTTAAACTATCAGCGCCATATTGTTTAATAATATTATCAGGATTGACGACATTGCCTCGGGATTTGGACATTTTTTCCCCATCTTCGCCTAAAATGATGCCCTGATTGACTAACTTATAGAATGGTTCCAAAGTAAAAACAACTCCTAAATCATAAAGAAATTTATGCCAAAATCTGGCATATAAAAGATGTAGGACAGCATGCTCCACTCCTCCAATATAAATATTCACTGGCAACCATTTTTTTTCTTTTTTAGGATCAATAAGGGTTTTTTTGTTTTTAGGATCAAGATAACGAAGATAATACCAGGAAGAACCAGCCCATTGCGGCATGGTATTGGTTTCTCGCCTAGCCAGACCACCACATTTCGGACAAGTGACTCTTACCCAGGAAGAAATATCAGCCAAAGGCGATTCGTTTTCTCCAGTAGGTTCATATTTTTTAATAATTGGTAATTTTAAAGGCAGTTCTTTCTCTTTAAGAGGAATATTTCCACATTTCTCGCATTTAATGATAGGAATAGGCTCTCCCCAATATCTTTGTCGAGAAAAAATCCAATCTCGCAGTTTATAATTAATAATCTTTTTTCCATTAACATACAAAGTAATTTTTTCTCGAGCAATTTGAGATGTAATGCCATCGAAAGGTCCAGAATTAACCAAAATACCTTCTCCAGAATAAGACTTCTCCATCTCTAAATGAGGTTTACCATCAGAGGAAACCACTTCTTTAATAGCTAAATGAAATTCTTTAGCAAAAGCAAAGTCTCTCTCATCATGCGCTGGTACAGACATAATAGCGCCAGTGCCATAATTCATGAGAATATAATCAGAAACCCAAATGGGAATCCTCTCTTTATTGGCTGGATTAATGGCATAAGCGCCAATAAAAACTCCAGTTTTATTATTAATATCTTTTTGTCTTTCAAAATCAGATTTTTTTAAGGCCTCTTCAATGTATTTTTTTACTTCTGCTTGGTAATTAGAAGAAGCAATTCCAACAATTAAGGGGTGTTCTGGCGCTAAAACTAAATAAGTAGCCCCAAAAAGAGTATCTGGCCGAGTAGTAAAGACTTTAATATATTTTTCAGCATCTGCCACTTTAAAATTAATTTCTACTCCTTCAGACCGACCAATCCAATTTTTTTGCATTGTTTTGACTCTATCTGGCCAATCTAATAAATCTAAATCTTTAAGTAATCTATCAGCATAAGCTGTAATCCGTAAGACCCATTGTTTTAGTTTTTTCCTTTCCACTTCTGTTCCACAACGATCACATTTCCCTTCTTCTACTTCTTCGTCAGCCAAAACCGTTTTGCAACTTGGACACCAATTAACATAATTCTCTTCTTCATAAGCTAATCCTTTTTTGAAAAGCTGCAAGAAGATCCATTGAGTCCAATGATAATAATTAGGATCAGTGGTATTAATTTCTCTTGACCAATCATAACTAAAACCCAGCGATTTTAATTGCTCTCTGAAACGCTTGATATTTTTAGGCACTATTTCTTGAGGAGGTTTTTTTGTTTTTAAAGCATAATTTTCTGCTGGTAAACCAAAAGCATCCCAACCCATGGGATGAAGAACTTCATAGCCTTGCATGCGATAATAACGAGATAAAATATCAGAAGCAGTATAGCCTTCCACATGACCAACATGTAATCCTTCTCCTGATGGATAAGGAAACATATCTAAAATATAGAGATGCTTCTTTTTAGGAAGATCTTTAGCATGCCAAATCCTGTAATTATTCTTTGCCCAAATTTTTTGCCATTTCTTTTCAATTTTGTTTGGCTGATACCGCATATTAAAAAAATCTTTAAATTTTAAACAATAAATTTCTACGAATTTCTATTGAATTTCTATTAATTTCTTTATCTCTTTAACAAATTCATCTAATTTCATTGCTCCTAAATCCCCTTTTCCTCTTTTTCTAACAGCAATAGTTTTATTTTTTTCTTCTTTATCGCCTATGACTAAGATATAGGGAATTTTTTGCATTTCCGCTTCTCTAATTCTTTTAGATAGAGTCTCTCCACTAGAGTTGAGTTCTGCCCGCCAATTTTTATCTTCTAATTCTTTCTGTATTTTTTTGGCATAGGGAAGATTCTTTTCTAAAACTGGAAGGATTTGTACTTGAACAGGAGCTAACCAAAAAGGAAACTCTCCAGTGTAGTGTTCTATTAAAACTGCCATAAATCTTTCAATACTGCCAAGTAAAGCGCGGTGAATCATAATTGGCTGTTGCTTTTTTCCATTTTTATCAATATAAAACATTTCAAATCTTTCTGGTAAATTAAAATCCACTTGAATAGTAGTACATTGCCAAGAGCGGCCAATAGCATCTTTTAGTTTTATATCTATTTTGGGGCCATAAAAAACGCCGCCTCCTTTATCAGTTTGATATTTTATTTTTTTCTCTTTTAAAACCTTTTCTAAAGTTTTGGTGGCTCTTTGCCAATTTTTCAAACTTCCAACATATTTTTCTGGTCTGGTAGAAATATAAACATCATATTCTTTAAAACCAAAATCTTTTAAGATTTTAAATGTTAATTCTAAGAGATTTTTCAATTCGTCCTCCAATTGTTCTGGTGTGCACCAAATATGGGCATCATCTTGCGTAAAACCTCTCACTCGAGCTAATCCATGCAAAACGCCTGATCTTTCATAACGATAAACAGTCCCTAACTCAGTAAAACGCAATGGTAAATCTTTATAACTTCTAATTTGATTCTTATAGATTAAAATGTGAAAAGGGCAATTCATCGGTTTTATCTGATAATCATCTTTTTCCTCAATATTAATGTCTTTTAAATGAATTGCCGGAAACATACTTTCGCGGTAAAAACCAGTATGCCCAGAAGTATTCCATAACTGGAGTTTGGCAAGATGGGGAGTATTTACCAATTGATATCCGTTTTTTAAATACTCGTTGAGGGCATAATTTTCAATCAGGCGTTTTAAAATCGCTCCTTTGGGATGCCAAAGAATAAGACCGGGCCCAAGATTATCATCAATATGAAATAAATCTAATTTTTGGCCTAAAATTCGATGGTCTCTTTTTTCTGCTTCTTCTAATTGATATAAGTAATCTTTTAATTCTTTTTCGGTCTTAAAAGCTAAACCTGTAACTCTCTGGAGCATGGGATTTTTTTCATCTCCCCGCCAATAAGCGCCAGACACTTTTGTTAATTTAAAATTCAAAGGTAAATCTTTGGTATTTTTCACATGAGGGCCGCGACATAAATCAATAAATTCTCCGGTCTGATAAATGGTAACAGTTCTTACTTTAGGCACTTTTGATTTGTTACTCTGTTTTTTCTCTATTTCTTCCATCTCCGTGGTTCCATATTTTTCTAAATCCTTGAGTAACTCTAATTTATATTTTTGGTCTAATTTCTTAAAAATCTTTTTAGCTTCTTTCAAAGACTTTTCCTGCTTTTTAAGATCTAATCCTTCTTTAATAATTTGACGCATTTCTTTTTCTATCTTGGGTAAATCTTCTAAAGGTAGACCGGTCTTTCCTAATTTTTCAACAGCAACATCGTAATAAAAACCATCTTCAATAGTTGGTCCCACACCAAAAAGAACCTTTCCATAAAGTCTTATAATCGCTAAAGCCATCACATGGGCAAAAGAATGACGCAAAGTATCCAAAGAATATCCTTTTTTCTTTTGAGGCATAAATTTATACTTTTAACTATTTAACTACAAAATTGATAAAAAAGCAACTTCTTTTTTACGCTTCCATCGGCTTAATTTCTTCTATTTTCTCGCCAATAATTTGATACTCCCCGTTTCTTTTATCCATTCTTCCTTCTACTAAAATAACCTTGTCTTCGGAAAGACTCGTCATATAATTAGCTAAAACCGTTGGATACAAAACTACATCAATGGAATGCTCATAATCAGAAATCTGAGTAAAAACCATCGGCTTACCAATCTTGGTTCTGACTCTTTGAATTCTGGAGACAAAACCACATACTTTAATTCTTTTTCCTAGATGAAGAGATCCTAATTGACTAACAGTCAAAGCAATTTTTCCCAAAATTCCTTTGTAATCATCAAGAGGATGCCCAGTTAAATATATACCTAAATATTCTCTTTCCCAGATTAATCTTTTTGTTTTATCTGGAGGAAAGCTCTGTCCTAAGTGAGATAAAATATCATCTGAACCTTCCTTAAATAATCCCATCTGGAAGTTATTATGATTATTTACACTGTAACTCCATTCTAAAATTTTATCTAAATTATCAGCCATTAATTCTCTGGAACCAAAACAATCCAAGGCTCCTGATTTAATTAAACTTTCTAAGGTTTTTCTATTTAAAACTTGGCGAGGAATTCTCTTAAAGAAATTGATTAGATTTGTGAAT
>Ga0315294_10001948_pt1 | contig 22656 bp, 20 predicted proteins | sample YL17G13_40_MG_FD_203626 | JGI IMG/M metagenome (GOLD analysis project Ga0315294, IMG submission 203626) | Sediment microbial communities from Yellowstone Lake, YNP, Wyoming, USA - YL17G13_40 | ecosystem: Environmental > Aquatic > Freshwater > Lake > Sediment | place: USA: Wyoming | collected...
GCTTGGATTCCCATAAGAAGAAGTTGATCCGCCCGCGCCTCAAGCGCAGGCACTTGCTCACCTGAGGACAAGAAAGTGTTACCTATGTCCTCGGTCTATATCGTTACCTATGTATCGGTCCGTACAGCCCCTACACCCTCTCCCCCCGGGAGAGGGTCCGGGTGAGGGTCGCCCCCTCTCCTGCTGTCATTTCCAGCAGCGGCGCCGCCGGCGCCCGACGAGGAATCCCGCTCCCCTCTGCCCCTCCCTCCCTCCGGGCGCACCGCCGTGCGCCCCTACGCCACCCTCGCCGCCACCTCCGCGCCCTCACAGGATGCGAATCACCCGTTGTGCGCTCCACGTCTGCCCAAACATGTCCACCGTGCGCACCGTGACCGTGTGCGTCCCTTGGGGCGGGTGCTGCGGCAGCGCCCCCTTCCACAGATGACGCGATCTGCTGGGATAGTCCATCTTCCAGCCGAAAACCTCCTCCAGCGGCTTGCCCAGCACCGTCTGGTCCAGGTAAGGGCTCTGCTCATGCATGCGCAGACATTGCGGATCAATGCCCACCGTCTCCTCGAGCGGGATCCACGGCCCCCCCTGGCCGAACTGCATCTCCACCCGGGACCGCTCCGAGCCTGCGAACACGTTCACCAGGATTTCGGTCTCACTGGCCCTGGCCTGCTCGACTTCGTCCGGCAGGTAGATATTCATCTGGTAGTCAGCAGGCCGGCGCGCCGCCTTGAATCGTATCCGGTAGCGGTTGCCATGGAAGGTAATCAGCGAATACCCATTCGGGGCGCCGTCATTCATCGTCGCATGGGGGATCCCCAGCTCGTCAAGCGCACCGCACCACCAACTGCCAGACACCGCCGGGTTGACGAAATGGTGATGAGCTGCCTGGCCCCGCCAGCCCAGGTCCTGCCCCACAAATACGTGCCCCATCTGGTGCAGGTGGCTTGAGATGGAAAACGTGTGGGGCCGGCCTTCGATCAGGCGGAACATCTGCTCCCGATTCCCGCAGCCGACGATCGGCGCATGCATCATCAGCACCACCAGCCGGTCCAGGGGCACCATCGCCAGGTAGTTCTTCACGAAGGCCAACTCATCGTCGGTGAAACGCGTGGTGGAGCGCCCGCCGGGCTCGAAGTAGATGTCGTTCAGCCCGATGAAGACGACGCGCCCATACTCGAACGCGTAGGTACTCGGACCGAAGAAACGCTCATAGGTTTCGTCCTGGTGCTGGTTGCTGACCGCGGCCCGATTGTGGTCGTGGTTGCCGAAGACGTTGTACCAGGGCACGCCGATCTGGGCGATGCTCTGGCTCACCCCCGCGAAAAGGCTCGGGTCTTCGGCTACGATGTCGCCCAAAGAGACCCCAAAGGCTGCCTCTGTCCCAATGCACTCTTCGACCACATCGCGGCTCATGAAGTCCACCTCGCGAAAACCGCGGGCTTGCGTATCACCGAAGAATAGCACCGTGAAGCTCTCACTCTCCTGTTGCCGGTAGAGGGGGAAGTCTATTGACCTGGGCAGCGGACCGGTGGGTGAGACTCCTGGCACCTCCAGTTGGGGCGATCCGTGCGGCTTGTGGAGGTAGTAGCACTGGGGGATCTGCTGCGCATTCACCGGCACCCCGTACCCTGCCGGCTTGATCACGAACAATGCGGTGTCATCGCCGACAGGCAAGCTCCAGTTGCCGCCCGGGTCAGTCCGCACCACCTCCCGCCCGTTTGAGACGCACACGCCACCAATGCCCCTCTCCACTTCCTCCCGGGCGCCATTCCGGTTGGCATCCAGGAACACCGTGCCCCGGGCAAGTTCCTCTGCCGCCCCGCCCCGGGCCACCCAGAGCAATACCGCAACCGCCGCCACCATCAGCGCTCGTCTGATCACCATCACTCCTGCCCCGCCTTTCCCAGCATCACCCCGCCCTCCCTCCCGCCATTCCGACACGGCGCCCCCGGCCTCCCTCTTGTCAAGGCCACTCCGTGGCCGACGAGGAATCCCGCTCTCCTCCCTCTCCCCTTGCCCCTTGGCACCCCGCCTGTGGTAGGGGCGCATGGCATGCGCCCACCCGCTCCCCCCTCGTAGGGGCGCATAGCATGCGCCCGCCTCCCGCCTCACCTCTCCCTCTCCCCCTGGGAGAGGGTCCGGGTGAGGGTCGCCCCCCGTAGGGCAGGGGCTTGCCTCCTGCCCGACCTCCTCCTCCCTCTGTCATTCCGAACGAGGCCGCACCGCGGCCGAGGAGGAATCCCGCTCTCCTCTTCCCCTCCCCACCTCGCCGGGCGCATATCCATGCGCCCCTACTCCCTCCCTGCCCGCCCGGCGTTGAAGGCCCGACCGCGTTTGTGGTATCTTGAGAGTGCCCTCCAGCCGGAGTGGCGGAATTGGCAGACGCACGGGACTTAAAATCCCGGGCCGCAAGGCATGTGGGTTCGACCCCCACCTCCGGCACCAGCCCCCAATCCAGGCCCCGCCTCTCCCCGCGCCAGCCCTTCATGTACCGGCCCCCGGCCCCCGGCTTACGCGCTACGGCGCGCTCCAGACCGGCTTCCCGGCGGCATCCCATAGGCTCAGGCCCGGGCTGCCGTCAACCGATACCATCATGCCCGCGCGGGCGTTTTCGGCGGCATCCCGCAGGCGCAGGCGCGGGCTACCGTCAGCTGACACCGTCAGGTCGGCGCGCGGCCTCTCGGCAGCATCTTGTAGGTACAGGCCCGGCCTGCCGTCAGCCAATACCCTCAGGCGGGCGCGGACCTGCCTGGCGCCATCCAGCAGGGCCACGCCCGGCGTGCCGTCAGCCAATAGTCCCAGGACGGCGCGGTCCTTTTCGCCGGCATCCCGCAGGCGCAGCCCCGGGCTGCCGTCAGCCAACAACGCCAGTTCGGCGCGCGCCTTCGTGGCGCCATCAAGCAGGCCCAGGTGCGGCGTGCCGTCCGCCCATATCACCAGGATGGCGCGGGGCTTCTCCTTGGCATCAAAAAGGACCAGGCCCGGGCGGCCGTCAGCCAATACCCCCAGTTCCGCGCGGACCTTCCCGGCCTTGTCCACCACCTGAAACCTTCTCGCCCGCACCACGTCGGCGACACTACCCGCCGCGTGGACGCTTCCCGGCCGCCACAGCCAGCCGCAGATAAACAGCGTCAGCCCGATTGCCACCCCGCACACGGCAGCCTGGGCCAGCCCGAACAAAGAACGCTTCATGGTGCTCCCCCTTTCAAGTCATAACCTCGCCCCGCGCCATCTCCCCCCGGGAGAGGGTCCGGGTGAGGGCTGCACTCCCTCTCCCCCCGGGAGAGGGTCAGGGTGAGGGCCGCCCCCTCTCCCGTAGGGCAGGAGACTTGCTCCTGCCCGTTTCCTCTCCCTCTTGTCATTTCGAGCGAGGCCGTCCCGCGGCCGACGAGAAATCCCGCTCTCCCCGCTCTCCTCTTCCCCCCTCCCCACCTCGCCGGGCGCATATCCATGCGCCCCTACTCCCTCCCTGCCCGCCCGCGCCGTTGAAGGCCCGGCCGTCGGGCCGCAAGGCGTGTGGGTTCGACCCCCACCTCCGGCACCAGCCCCCAAACCAGGCCCCGCCTCCCTCGCCCCTCGCACCCGCCTTCCCCCGCCACACCATCCCAACATGACCTTCGGCTTCTGACTTAGCGCCTACGGAGGTTGCACCAGATGCAGAGGGGCGAAGGGTCCGGATAGACCAGTCCTAGATCGCGCCGGCCACGCCGGGCAGATCCAGTGCCACTAGTATCGCTCGCGCCCTCTCATTGTTTTCCTCCGATTTTCCTCGCGAGACGGAGTTCGAAAGGCCCGTCAGGTTCTCACGGGCACTCATGACGCCCTGGTTTTTGGGTACCATGCGGAGGCCACTCCACAGCGGGTACCAAGGGATGGCGTACCTCCGTCCCAGCAGCTTGGTTGCAGCCTGCCGCAGGGCGTCAGAGGCAGCCTCCATATCCTCTTTCTCTCCGCAACCCGGATTGCAGTACTGGTTCGCGTAGAATGCCAGAATGTCAACAATGTCGCCACGGAACCGGCGGAGGTCGTAGACGGGCTCAATGGCGCACTTGAGCAAGAATTGGTTGACTACAAAGATGACCATACCCACCGCTGCCGTCCAGAGCGCGATGACCAGAGGGCTGCTCGCGCCATGGGCGACTCCCGACTTCCAGAACCAGCCGCAGACAAACAACGTCAGCCCCATCACCAAGCTACACACAGCCGCCTGCGCCAACCTGAACAGAACTCGTTTCACGGGGGTTCCCCCTCTCCAGTCGGCGTTTCCTACCACCCGGCTTAGGCCTTAAGGACGCCCGTCAAGAAGCACGTGCAGCGAGGGCACCCTGGGCCGCATCTGGAAACCCGTCGCTCTGCCGGCCGACCTCGCCGAGTCACGCTATCCCGGCTCCTTGCCGGAATCCTCGGGCAGGCGGAAGCGCTTCCCGCAATATGGGCACACCGTGTCAAGGTCACCCGAGTTGCGCTCCTGCGCTATCAGGCCAGCGGCGATTATACCGGCCGGCAGAGCTACAAGCCCGATGCCAAGCAGGGCCAGTGCGCTGGCTACAGCCTTGCCAGCAGCCGTGACGGGGTAGACATCGCCGTAGCCCACCGTAGTCAAGGTTACCACCGCCCACCACAGTGCATCGGGGACACTGGCAAACTTGTCTGGCTGGGCCTCAGTCTCGAAGAAGTAGACGATGGTCGCCGCGCCTATCAGGAGGATGAGGGCGCCGCCACCCGCGATCAGCAGTTCCTCCTTCTTGGCCTTTATGACGCCGGCGAGCCGGCCCAGGGCATTCGAATACCGGGCCGTCTTGAGAATGCGCAGCAGGCGAAACAGCCGTGCCACCCGCAGTTGCCGAAGGTCCAGCGGGATCATCATTGGCAGGTAGAAGGGCAGGATAGCAAGGAGGTCAATGACTGCCAAGGGAGTGATAAGGTAGCGGAGCCGGCCCGCAAGCGGTCGCGCGAAGCGGGCATCCGCAGTGCATGACCATGCACGGAGCACGTACTCGGCCGTAAAGACCGCCACTGAGCCCACTTCGAAATAGAGCAGGAGCGCGTGGTATCTGGACTCAAAGGTGCGCACGGTTCCAAGCATGGCAGCGACAGCGTTGAGCAGGATGAGGGCTATGAGGAGTACTTGGCAGCAGCGCTCTACAGGCCTCAGGGGGGGCCTCGCCTCGAGCGTCCTGTAAAGCACCCGCTTTACGTCTACCTTACCCATGTTGGTCGAGGAAACCATTAGGGCACACCCCAGAGCTTATTGCCCTCCGCATCATAGAGGCATAAGCCCGGCTTCCCGTCAGGCAATACCGCCAGGCCGGCACGGACCTTCTCCGCAGCATCATTCAGGGCCAGGCCCGCCGTGCCGTCAGGTGATATCGCCAGGCTCACGCGCACCTTCCCCGCGGCATCAGACAGCCCTAGGCACGAGCGGCCGTCACCCAATAGCCCCAGGCTGGCGCTGCCCTTCCCTGCGCCATCAAGCAGGGCTAGGGTCGGGCGGCCATCCGGCAGTAACCCCAGGATAGCGCGGACCTTTCCGGTCGCATCAAACAGGCAAAGGCCCCGGTTGCCGTCCGGCAATATCGCCAGCGCGGCGCAGCCCCTCCCGGCACCATCCACCAGCTCGAACCTTCTCGCCCGCACCACGTCGGCTATGCCGCCCGCCGCATGGACGCTTCCCGGCTGCCAAAGCCAGCTACAGACAAACAACGTCAGCCCGATTGCCACCCCGCACACGGCAGCCTGGGCCAGCACGAATAAGGAACGCTTCATGATGCTCCCCCCTTTCAAGTCATAACCTCGCCCCGCGCCTGCCCAGCCCTGGCATTCTTCACCACCGCTGGGCTACCTGCCGCCAGGCGCCTAAGCCGACAAGGGAGCGGGGCGGGGGCCGGAGTCAACCGCTGCCTTCCTACGGCCCCCTGCAATTATCCTCCTGCAGGCTTCGCTGCCGACAGGGGCGCTTGCCAGGTATGTCGAAGCTCACCCTAAGCGCCGCCGAAGCGGTACTACGCGAATGCTTTGTCCTACCTCGGGGTGGCCGGCCAACTGGTATGTCCTGGTGGTACCGCCGGGGGGCGGCCCATAACTTGGCTTGGCAGGAGGGGGCCTGGTCAGAACTTCCCTGTTGAGACTCGCCTTCCGCGGCTAAGAACGCCAACCTGACGGAGAGAGGGGGAACCAATGTCGGACCAACCGTTATTCACACGGCCAAAAGTGACTCCTGCCGACGCGGAGAAGGATGACCCACGCAAGGAGCCAGCCAGTCGTCTGGCCAAGCTCCAGAGCTTGTGGTCCCTGGGGAACGGCATTCTCGCAGCGATCGCCGTTGCCTGCATCAGCGCCGGAGCAGACCCGTACCGGCACCTGGCCGGTCTCGTTATCGTGGCAGGCATTCTGGCCGTGGCCCTTGTCTTCAGCAGCACCTACCAGCTCATTTACTTCGTGCTGGGCGTGGCGGACGTGATACGCATGCCCATGGACTGAGCTGGCAGAACACCCTTCGGCCTGCCGTCCTTAGGCCTGCAGCCAGGCGGCGGATGCAAGAGCGGCCGAAGGGAGTGCGACTGCTGCCCGGATGAGGTGGCATACGCCACCACCCACACCGCCTGAACAGGAGGATATCATGCCACCGCAGTTTGAGCTGAAAGCAAAGGAGCGCATCCGTAAAGGTCTCCTTGTGTACCGGGAGATTCTGCAGCACGCCCTGGCCAGGGGTGTTACCGAGGAGGACACCTCCACCATCGTGCAGTCCATCCTGGTGGAAGTCCTGGGCTATGACCGCTTCCAAGAAATCAGCGGCCAGTATGCCGTAAAGGGGCGCTGGGCCGACTGGGCCGTCAAGGTGAATGACGCCACTCTATTCTTCGTGGAGGTCAAGCCGGTCGGCACCAAGTTGCGGGAGCGCGACCTCTTCCAGATCGTCGGCTACTCCCGTCAGCAAGAGCTCGAGTGGACGGTCCTCACTACCGGCGACGTCTGGGAGTGCTTCCGGGTGGCCACGGGACACGAGCCCGAGGAGTTCCTTGAGATCAGGCTGCTCGACGCCAGCCAGGACGAGGCCGAGATCATCGAGCACCTCTACCTGCTAAGCAAGGAAGGCTTCACGAAAGGCGCCCTGCAGGAGCACTGGGGCAAAGACGAGTGCTTCCGGCCCGAGCGGCTGGCCGCGGTGCTCCTCTCTGATGACGTGCTCGGCACTATCCGCCGTGTCGTCCACCGGGAGAACCCTGGCCGCCGAATCGAGGTGGATGACCTCCGGGAGGCCCTCCTCCGCGGCGTGATCAGGGGAGACCTGCGCGATATCAACGGCGTTCCTGCCGCGGCCCCAGCCAAGAGCGATATTCCCAAGCGCCAGCGGAAGGCCTCCCGCCCCGAGCCGCCAGTCCCGCCCGAGGAGTAGGCCACTTCCCCGCTAACCCTGGCCTCAGGGCAGGCACGCCTGAGGATGAGCGTGGCCTTCGGCATGCTGGCGGTCGGCCTACAGCAGCTTTGCCAGGTCGGGAGCGGCCTGCACGGCCAGGATCTCGCCGAAGAAGAAGGTGTGGTAGTTGCCGCCGGCATAAGCGGACTGCTTGATGGCCCCGTCCAGGGCGGCTGGCGCCAGGTCGTTGTGGTGCACCAGGCGGCACTCGTACCCCAGCACGCATTCCTCGATCAGCGGCGACTTCACCCGGGAAGCGGCTGCCGCCGTCAGCCGGGCCTCGGCAAACTTGTCGTGGTCACGGCCGGAGACGCTGCCGCAGAAGGCCGCCACCTCCGCCAGCCGGGCCGGCAGCACGTTCACCGTGAAGTCGCCCGTGTGCTCGATGCAGCCGTGCGTGTAGCGGGAGCGCCGCACCGGCACCACGAACACCGGCCGGCTCCAGTAGATCCCCAGGGACCCCCAGCCGATGGTCATGGCGTTGGGCCGGCCGCTGCCGTCCCGGGACACCAGCAGCAGGCCGGGGTTGGCCAGGGCCTGTAGGGTCTGGGGAGCATATGCGAAGGGCTCCACCATCTGCTTTGCCATCAGCCTACCCTCCTCTCGCCTGCAGATTTACCGGCACCCCACGCTGCCGCAGGTATTCCTTGACCTGGCGCACGGTGAAGGTGCCGAAGTGGAACACCGAGGCCGCCAGCACCGCCTGCGCATGCCCCTGCGCCACCGCCTGGTAGAAGTGCTCCAGGCTGCCCGCGCCCCCGCTGGCGATCACGGGCAGGCCGGTGGCGTCGGCGATGCCCCGGGTGAGGGGCAGGTCATAGCCGTCCTTGGTGCCGTCGGTGGCCTTGCTGGTGGGCAGGAGCTGCCCCACCCCCAGCGCCGCCATCTCCCGGGCAAACTCCACCGCATCCTTCCCGGTGGCGGTACGGCCGCCGTCTATGTACACCTCCCGCCCGCTGGGGCAGGCCGGGTTGGCGTCGGCGTCAATGGCCACCATGATCTTCTCGCCGCCAAAGGCCCGCACCGCCTCCTTCACCATGCCCGGGTCCCGGAAGGCGGCGCTGGAGATGGAGACGCAGGAGGCGCCCGAACGCAGCGCCTGCTCGATATCCGGGCAGGACTTGATGCCCCCGCCCACGGTCAGGGGCACGCTTACCACCGCCGCCACCCGCTCCAGCACCTCAAACATGGTGCGGCGCCCCTCCACCGTGGCCGTGATGTCCAGGAAGGCGATCTCGTCCGCCCCGCCCTCCGAGTAGGCCCGGGCCGCCGCCACCGGGTCGGCCGCATCCTGCAGCTCCACGAAATGGACCCCCTTCACCACCCGGCCCTCCTTCATGTCCAGGCACGGGATCACACGCACCCTATCCATCCTGTCCTCCCTCGCTCGAGTCTGGGCAGGCGGGGAAGGGGGCCTGCTTGCTCCCTCGTGGGGCAGGCGCTTGCCTGCTGCCCTGCCCTCGCCCGCGTGCTGCACCCCTCTTGCGACGCCGGGCCGCCCCCCTCCTTCCCGGCAGCCCCCGCCGGACCGGCAGGAGCCGCCGGCAGCAGGGCAGAAAAAGTTGCCCCAGCACCTTGACACCACAAGATATGGTATGTTATCCTATGGTTCCCTTCGCTATATAGTGGAAAGGCCGCCCTGAGTGCACTGCCCCTATTGCCGCCAGCCGGACAGCAAGGTGGTGGATTCCCGGATGCTGGAGGACGGCACCGGGGTGCGGCGGCGGCGCGAGTGCCTGGGCTGTCGGGAGCGGTTCACCACCTATGAGCGCACCGAGGAGGCGCCCCTGTATGTGGTGAAGAAAGACGGCCGCCGGGAGGTCTTCGACCTCGGCAAGCTGCTCACCGGGCTCACCAGGGCCTGCGAGAAGCGGCCCATCCCCCGGGCGGCGGTCGAGCAGTGCGTGCAGGAGATCGAGCGGTCGCTGCGGGACGGCATGCAGCGGGAGGTGCGCAGCAGCGTGATCGGGGAGCTGGTGATGGAGCGGCTGAAGACCCTGGATCCGGTGGCCTACCTGCGCTTCGCCTCCGTGTACCGGGAGTTCCACGACCTGGAAGCATTCTTAAGGGAGATTGAAACCCTCGGGTAAGACGCCGGCGACTGCGCCCGCGCCAGCCAATGGCTCGCATCACCATACAGCAAGGAGTCCCACCATGATCGAGCTGCTCAAAGCCGAACTCTCGGCGAACGCGCGGGCGGTGCTGGAGAAGCGCTACCTGAGGAAAGACGAGCAGGGCCAGCCCCGGGAGCGCCCGGAGGACATGTTCCTGCGGGTAGCCCGAGAGGTGGCCAGTGCCGACGCCCAGTACGACCCCCAGGCCGACCTGGAGGCCCGCACCGCCGAGTTTTACCAGGCCATGGCCAGCCTGGACTTCCTGCCCAACTCCCCCACCCTGATGAACGCCGGCCGGGAGCTGCAGCAGCTTTCCGCCTGCTTTGTGCTGCCCATCGAGGACTCCATGGAGTCCATCTTTACCGCCATCAAGAACACCGCCCTCATTCACCAGAGCGGCGGGGGCACCGGCTTCTCCTTCAGCCGCATCCGGCCCAAGAACGACCGGGTGGCCTCCACCGGGGGGGATGCCAGCGGCCCCATCTCCTTCATGAAGGTGTTCAACGCCGCCACCGAAGCCGTGAAGCAGGGCGGCACCCGCCGGGGCGCCAACATGGCCATCCTGCGGGCGGACCACCCGGACATCAAGGAGTTCATCACCTGCAAGGCCGACTGCAGCGTGCTCACCAACTTCAACATCTCGGTGGGCCTCACCGAGGCCTTCATGCAGGCGGCGGAGGCGGGCCGGGATTACGACCTGGTCAACCCCCGCACCGGCCAGCCCGCCGGCTCCCTGTCCGCCCGGGAGGTGTTTGACCTGATCGTGGAAATGGGCTGGCAGAACGGGGAGCCGGGGATCGTTTTCCTGGACCGGCTGAACCGCGACAACCCCACCCCCGGCCTGGGCAAGATCGAATCCACCAACCCCTGCGGCGAGCAGCCCCTGCTGCCCTACGAGTCCTGCAACCTGGGCTCCCTCAACCTGGCCCACATGGTCAAGGGCGGCCCCTCTGGCCCCCAGGTGGACTACGAGCACCTGGGGCGGATCGTGGCCACCGCGGTGCGCTTCCTGGATAACGTGATTGACGTCAACCGCTACCCCTTGCGGGAAATCGAGCGCATGACCAAGGCCAACCGCAAGATCGGGCTGGGAGTGATGGGGGTGGCGGACATGCTGATCAGGCTGGGCGTGCCCTACAACTGCGAGGAGGCGCTGGCGACCTGCGAGCAGGTGATGGCCTTCGTGCAGGAGCAGGGGCATGCCGCCTCTCGCCAGCTGGCCCGGGAACGGGGGCCCTTCCCCAACTTCAAGAAGAGCCTCTATCGGGACGGGGAGAAGGTGCGCAACGCCACCATCACCACCATAGCCCCCACCGGCACCCTTTCCATCATCGCCGGCTGCTCCAGCGGCATTGAGCCCCTGTTTGCGGTGGTGTACACCCGCAACATCCTGGATAACCAGCAATTCCTGGAGGTGAACCCGCTCTTTGAGCAGGCGGCCAAGGAGGAGGGCATTTTCAGCCAGGCGCTGATGGAGGAGATCGCCACCCACAAGTCCCTGGCGGAGGTGGCGGCGGTGCCGGAGGGGCTGCGGCGGCTGTTTATCACCGCCTATGACACCGCCCCCGAGTGGCACATCCGCATGCAGGCTGCCTTCCAGAAGCAGACCGACAACGCGGTTTCCAAGACCGTGAACTTCCGCCACGAGGCGAGCCGGGAGGACATCCGCACCGTCTACATGCTGGCCTACCGCCTGGGCTGCAAGGGGGTGACCCTCTACCGCGACGGCAGCCGGGAGCACCAGGTGCTGACCGCGGGCGGTGGCCAGGCTGCCGACCCGGAGCCGGTGCCCCAATTCCAGCAGATCCAGCCCCGTCCTCGCCCCACCATCACCAGCGGCACCACGCAGCGCGCCCGGCTGAGCTGCGCCAACCTGTACATCACCATCAACGCCGACGAGCACGGCCTGTGTGAGGTGTTCACCTCTATGGGCAAGACCGGCGGCTGCACCGCCTCCCAGGCGGAGGCGGTGAGCCGGCTGATCTCCCTGGCCCTGCGCAGCGGGGTGGCGGCGGAGGCGGTGATTGACAGCCTGAAGGGCATCCGCTGCCCCCTGCCCACCTGGGCGGAGGGGGGACAGATCCTCTCCTGTGCGGACGCCATCGCCAAGGCCCTGCAGCGGGTGGTAATGGGCGACCAGCCGGCCGAGAACCAGCAGCCCGCGGCGGGCAAGGGGGAGGTGCCACTGGAGACCAACGGGCGGGGCGACCTGGCCGGCCTGTGCCCGCAGTGCCCGGAGTGCGGCAACATGGTGGAGCGGGTGGAGGGATGCGTGGTGTGCCGTGCCTGCGGCTACTCCAAGTGCTCCTGAGGCCGCCTACACCTGGTAGCTGATCCCCATGCGGGTGAGCAGGTCTTCCAGGAAGCGCTTGGACTCGGCCATTTCCCGGTCCAGGTCGGGGATGCGGCCGATGTCTATGGCCACGCAGCCGTCGAAGCCGTGCTTGCGCAGGGCGGTGAAGACGCCTTCCCAGTCCACGGTGCCCTTGCCCAGCCCCAGGTGCTCGTTGTCCCGGCCGTCGTTGTCGGAGACGTGCAGGTAGCAGATGCGGCCGCCCAGCTTCTCCACGCTCAGGGGCAAGATTTCCTTCTGGGCGTGCTGGTGGCCGGTATCGAGCACGGCGCCGAAGTTGGTGTCGCTCACCGCGTCCATCAGGCGCAGCATGGCGTCGGTGTTGCTCACGTTCTCACCCACCCGGGGCTCCAGGCAGAAGCGCAGCCCCGCCGCCTTGGCCTGCTGGTTGCAGCGGCTGATGCTGTCCACCAGCACCTCCCAGAGGGCGGGCCAGGAGAAATCGGGGGTGATCTCCACCCGGAACTGCTGCTTGAAGTCCACCATCTGCTGGTAGGGGGCGGCGCCCACGAAGCGCAGGGGCGGCGTGAAGCTGTCCATCTGGATGGTCTCGCAGCCGAAGTAGCAGGCCAGCTCCACCCCCACCTGGAAGAGCTCCAGCGCCCGCTGGCGCGGCGCCGGCTCCAGGCTCACGATGCCGGGCAGCACCGGGCAGAAGTTGACCACCTTGATCCCCACGGCCTCGCAGGTAGCCTTCAGGGCCTGGCGGTGGGCGCTCACCTCCAGCAGGTTTTGCTCCCGCACCCCCTCCAGCTCCGCATAGTGGAAGCCCAGGTCGGCCATCTCCTTGATCACCCGGTGGGTGTCCGGGATGCTCGGGGGGTAGCCGTACTTGCTAATGGCATAGAGCCAGCAACAGCTGATCTTCATGGCGCCTCCTGGTGAATGGGCATGGCTCAGCATTCGCCGGGCGCGGAGCCAATCCTTGGCGCCTCAGGCTGTCGCGGGTACGGCGCGGAGCTGTCGCGGGTCGCCTCGGTGGGCGGCGGGGCCAGGAGCACGGCGCCGGACACCTGTCGCAGGCTCGGTGCGGCAGGCGGAGGCGATCGGTTTTCAAGGTGCTGGCCGCCGGGGGTGCGGTAGAAGCGAACACCTGTTTTCATTGTAACACGTGTTGTCAAGGAGGGCGGCCGCGGCCGGGAGGCAGGGGGATTCCGGGGGCGCGGGGCATGAGGTGGCAGGATGGGGCAGGAGGCGGGCTCCTGCCGTGCCGGGATGTCCCCAGAAGGACAAACCCGCAGCGTCGTCGTAGTTGACAGACGCACCTGTCGCTGGGGCTCTCAGTGCTATGGAGGGCGCGACATCTGCGCGACTACGGCTGGTCGGCAGACCACGGAGGGGCCCTGGAATGTCCCAGTCGTCGTTCAGGTGTTCTTTTCGCGGGCTGTTAGGAGCAGCCCGTCCCCCTATCAGCGGAGATTCGCGGAGGCTCGCTGATGAATGCCATCCCAACGTTCGAATTCGAAGCATACTTCCAGGCCCTCACCGACCACACCCCCATGCGCTGGCAAGCGAGGCTTTTCAAGCGGATGGTATCCGGTGCCTTTCCCCCGGCATGTGATCTTCCGACCGGTCTCGGCAAGACCGCAGTCATTCCTATCTGGCTCATCGCCTTGGCGTCTCAGGACCGCGGCTCCGACGTCCACCCGCTGCCACGCAGCGCGTCGGCGATGACGATGGGGCGACCCCCGGAGTAAAGGTAGGCCAGGCCCCGGGCCACGCTCATCATGGCCAGGGTGGCGACGAAGGGCTCCATGCGGCCGCGGGTGATGACGGCGCCGTTGATGGCTCCCATGAGGGCCCCGGCGGCGAGCACCGCCACGGCTACCAGCCACAGGGGAGCCCCCTGCCAGACGAGCAGGCCGGCGGCCAGGCAGTTGGTGAGCGCCAGCACCGAGCCCACGGAGAGGTCAATGCCCCCGGTAAGGATGACCAGGGTCATGCCCACGGCGACGATGCCGTTTTCAGAGACCTGGCGCAGGAGGTTGGAGAAGTTGCTGAGGCGCAGGAAGTAAGGGGAGATCTGGCTGGCGGCGACGAGCATGCATACCAGCACCAGCGGGCCCAGATGGGCGCCCAGGCGGCTCCTGAGGCGGGAGAGGCCAGTGGCAGTGGTGGTGGTTGCGCTCATAGGGGGCTTCCGGGCCGGCTACAGATTCCCCGGGGGGCGGCGCGGTTCCTGCCCGGCGGGTCAGCGGGCGCGGTTGAGGTTCTGCATGAGCTTGACCACCGCGGGCTCGGTGGGGGGGGTGTAGTTGTTGCTGGCATGGTCGGGGGTATCCCACTGCCAGATCAGGGTAAGGGGCACCCCGCAGTCCACGGCCGCCCGCAGGGTGCCCTCGCATACTCTCATCTCAGGCTCCCGGTGCAGATTGGGCCAGGCCGGCCCCGAGGTGGCCACGCTACGCTGCTACCCCGCCCAATCCGCACACAGCGACTCCGCCTGCTCCAGCACAATCTTCGTTGCCTCCTCCTGCTTGTCGGGTGGGTAGCCGTGCTTGCGCAGGATGCGCTTCACCCGGCGGCGGATGTCGGCTCGCACCGATTCCTTTACCGTCCAGTCAATGGTCACGCTTGCCCGAATCTGCCGGGTCAACTCCATAGCGATCTGTTTCAGCGTATCATCACCGAGGACCTGAACGGCGGTGTCGTTCACATCGAGCGCGTCGTAGAAGGCGACTTCGTCATCGGTCAGCCCGAGCCGTTCCCCGCGGGCCTGCGCCTCCCGCATCTGCCTGGCGATCTCGATCAGCTCCTGAACAACCTGCGCCGCCTCAATGGTGCGGTTCTGGTACGCCCGGATGGCGCGCTCGAGCATCTCGGCGAAGGAGCGGGACTGGATCAGGTTCCTTCGGGAGAGAACCCGTATCTCATCGTTCAACAGCTTCCGCAGCACTTCGACGGCCAGATTCCGCTGCGGCATCTCCCTGACCTCGGCAAGGAACTCGTCCGAGAGTATGCCGATGTCAGGGCGCTTGAGTCCGGCCGCCGAGTAGATGTCAATGACCCCTTCCGAGACAATGGCGCGGGACACAATCTGCCGTACAGCGTGCTCGATCTCCTCCTGTGTCCGAGTGGGGCCTTCGCTGGTTTTCACCAGTCCTGCTCTGACCGCCTGGAACAACCCCACCTCAGGCCTGATGCAGATGGCTTCCTCCCGCGGCATGGCGAGTGCAAACGCCAGGGAAAGCCGGTGCACGGCCTGCACGAACCGGTCCTTGCCGTCTTGCTGAGATAGCACATGCTCTTGCGCCGCCGGCAGGAGCAAGAGCCGTTCAGTAGGGCTTCCCGTGAGGAAGCGTGAGTAGTCGAACCCGTGGAAGATGGCGCAACAGACCTCGTAGTCGGCGAGCATCGTCGCTACTGCCTCGTCCTGGTCCACAACCCCCTTGCCGCGCCCGCCGCCTTGGGTGTAGTCGGCCAGCGCCTCTTTCAGGTGGTAAGCAATCCCGATGTAGTCAACGACCAGGCCGCCGGGCTTGTCTCGGAAGACCCGGTTCACGCGAGCAATGGACTGCATGAGTGTGTGCCTGCGCATCGGCTTGTCAACGTACATCGTGTGGAGACATGGCACATCGAATCCCGTGAGCCACATATCGCGGACGATCACCATCTTCAACGGGTCGTCCGGGGCTTTGAACCGATCTGCCAAAGCCGCGCGGCGAGGCTTGTTCCTGATGTGAGGCTGCCACTCGAGCCGATCACTGGCTGATCCCGTCATGACCACCTTCAGAGCGCCCTTGTCATCGTCATCGTGGTGCCAGTCGGGCCGCAGCTTGACGATTGCGCTGTAGAGGTCAACGCAGACGCGGCGGCTCATGCAGACCACCAGCGCCTTCCCGTCCATCGCCTTCAGTCGCCCCTCGAAGTGGTCAACGATGTCCTGGGCGATCAGGGAAATCCGCTTCTCCGTGCCGACCATCGCCTCAAGTTGCGCCCATTTCCGCTTCAGGCGCTCCTTCTCGCTGATCTCCTCGCCTTCGGTTACCTCCTCGAAGTCGGGGTCAATCTTGGGTCGCTCGCCCTCGTCCAGCTCTATCTTCGCGAGGCGGGCCTCGTAGAAGATCGGGACCGTAGCGCCGTCCTCAACGGCCTGCTGGATGTCGTAGATGCTGATATAGTCCCCGAAGATCTCGGGAGTGCTCCTGTCAGCGGTCTCTATGGGGGTGCCGGTGAAGCCGATGAACGAGGCGCTCGGCAAGGCGTCTCTCATGTACTTGGCAAAGCCGTAGGAGATCTCGCCCGACCCACGGTCAACCTGCGCATCGAGTCCATACTGGCTGCGGTGCGCTTCGTCGGCGATGACCACAACGTTCCGTCGGTCAGAGAGCCGCGCGAATGTATCCAGTCCCTCGTCGGGCGCGAACTTCTGGATCGTGGTGAAGACTACGCCACCCGACACCCGCTGCAGCAGCCTGCGTAGGTCGACGCGGCTCTCTGCCTGCTCAGGCCTCTGGCGAAGCAGGTCGCTACAACGGCAGAAGGTTCCGAAGAGTTGATCGTCGAGGTCGTTGCGATCTGTCAGCACAACGATGGTCGGGTTCTCCATGGCCGGATGGCGGATGAGAGCGCCGGCGTAGAAGGCCATGGTGAGGCTCTTGCCAGACCCCTGGGTGTGCCATACGACGCCGCATCTCTTGTCGCCCTCTGGGCGAGAGGCTTCGAGTGTGGCCTCCACGGCCTTGCGGACCGCGTGGAACTGGTGGTAGCCGGCAAGCTTCTTTGTGACCGTTGGACCGTCCACCTCGAAGACGATGAAGTGGCGGACAAGGTTCAGGAAGCGGCGCTTCTCAAACACGCCCTGAAGCAGCACCTGGAGCTGTGGCACGTGCGCTGGGGCGATGTCATCACCCTCGACGGTCCGCCAGGGCAGGAACCACTCGCGATCCCCCGTCAGTGTGCCAAGCCTGGCCTGGACGCCGTCGGAGACCACGAGGGGTTCGTTGAAGATGAAGAGCGATCCGATCTGCTGCTTGTAGGTCTGAAGTTGGCCGAAGGCCGTCCAGATGGTGGCATTCTCGTCGGCCGGGTTCTTGAGTTCAACCACGGCAAGGGGTAAACCGTTCACGAAAACCACGAGGTCGGGCCGCCGCGTGTGCTGGCCCGCCACCACCGTGAACTGGTTCACAACTAGCCAGTCATTCTGTTCCGGGTCCTCGAAGTGAACCAGCCTGACCAGGTCACCCACCACGCGGTCATCCGACCTATACTCGACCTCAACGCCGTTCACCAACATGCTGTGAAAGGCACGGTTATTCACGATCAGCGACGGCGACTCCGGTCGGGTGACCTTGCGGACCGCCTGCTCCAGGGCCTCAGCCGGCATGTCGGGGTTGAGCTGACCTAGCGCGTCCCGCAGCCGCCGTTCGAGCACCATTTCGGAGTAGTCCGTACGCTCCGCTGCCACCTCGCCCGGAGCGACATCGGGTCCGAAGAGCACGCGGTAGCCCAGCCCCTCGAACCAGGCGAGGGCAGCCTGCTCGACTGTTGATTCTGATAGGCTCAAGAGCGTCATTCCTGTGTCTCCGCGCCAGCCTGCTCTTGCTCCGTGGCGCTTCCGAGCAAGCCTGCGCCGATCTCCTGGTATGCGTCATGGTCAGTCGCGAAGAGGAGTTCGCTTGTGTGGTAGGGCTGTCCGGCGACCTCAACCATCCCGCAGGCGTTGTCAATCGCTCTGCTCAGATGAGGGTCCGGCTCAGGCGGCGATGGTGGAGAACCGCCCGCGATCTCGCTGGTCAGCACGCTTTCAGCGTCAGCAACATTGTAGAGAACCGAGAAGACCCAGAGAGCTGCCTTGCGGATCAGCAGCAGTGTGTCCTTCTCAGGAGTTCCCTTCTTTCCACCGTGGTACTGCTCTCCCCGATGATCGTGAGCCCAGACGATGTGGGCCCTCTCAACCTGCCAGGTCATGCCGCGCGCCTGCAACTCCTGCTCTAGGAAGTCCAGCATCGTATGGTAGTTCTGCAGCCACTTCTCGACATCAGCGTTCGCGTAGCTCCTGCCCTGCCGCTGGAGCGGATGCAGAGAGAGATAGGTCGAGATGCACACCTCAAGAGCGTTGTCGTAGCTGATGAGAGCCATGCGGCGGTCGAAATCCCCGCCGTCCTTCATGTGTCGCTCTGCATGGAGAATCAGCTCGAAGGGGCCTCTGGCCCACGGCTCCAGGTTACTCATCGCGCTGTTCTCCTTGGAGCGCCGCCGTGCTATGCACCCGTATCTCCCCCGACACCAGCTTCGGCAACAGCGCATCGCGGATGGCGGCGAGGGTGTGGGATTCCTCGTCGTTGTGATCAACCCGCTTGACTAGCGGCAGTACCTGATTGTCGAATGCCCGAAGAACCTGGGGTGAGGGGGTCAGGATATCGTTCATGTAAGCCAGGTTCCTGTTTAGCCCCGGCACGACCGAATCCGCCGAGAGCGAGGGCAGGTCTTGCTGTTTCAGCGCGTGGTACAGATAGCGAAGGCTCATCCCTTCAGCCTTCGGAATGACGTAAAAAGTCGTGTCGATTGGGAAGAAATCGGAGGAACACCACGTCACAATCCCCGGGTTCCCTTTGCGCCCAATGATGATGCCCGGCCCTTTGGCCAACGCTCTATCGTGCCAGCCGACCTGACCATTAGAGCCGAAAACAGGCATATTACCGGCCGCCCTTTCCTGCTCTCGCAAGCCCTCCCCGTAGGCTAGTTCGATGACTGAGCCGAGCCTTGCCCGTGCCCACCCCCTCGGAATCTTTCCCAAAGGCAAATCCTCGAAGGAGTCCGGGAACAGCGCGGCGGTGGCGGCATTCATCCCCACCGGCTGGCGGCTTTCGGCTTTGGCGCGCACGGGATCGAAATCCACGAACCAGGACGTGAAGATCGCTTGGGCGATCTGTTCCAACGTCTCGTTCATCCGACGGTTTAGCTCGATCTTGTCGTCCAGCGTGCCGAGGATGTGGGCGATGCCGCGCTGGACATCGCGGAAAGGCAGCCCGATCTCCATGTGCTGCAGATCGCGAACCGTGACATGCCCGAGGCCTATTGTCTGCTTGTTGCGGGCAATCGCCACGAAGTTGGGCCTGAGGTATCTCAGCAAGTAATAGAGAAAGCCTGGTTCACAGAGGTCTTCCCTTGCACCCACCTTGAAGATGTGCTGATTCAGCCACCCCTCTGGCCCACGCCATCGAAACACGTCTATGGATGTCTCCGGCTGACCGGACCACGAGAAGAGGATGTCGCCTGGCGACACCAGGTAGCAGTCATCGTACTCAGCGTCACTGAACGCGGTCTGCCCGGTCACCCCGTTTTTCAACTCGGCGATCTTGATGATCGGGCGGCCGCTCGGGCTGAAGTGGATGGAACGGAACGCCATTCCGTTTGCCCAGGACGCCAGATCGTAGAGCGCGACCGGACCCCAGTCCTCTGGGAACCTCGGCCGGTATAGCCAGACGTCGGCTGTGGAGACTGGACTCGCATCACGTCCCACGGTCAAGCTCCTGAAGGTCACGAAGGATGGTGTCGGAGAGGCGGGCTGACTCCGCGAACTGCTCACGAAGCGTGGTCAGCAGTGGTGGCATCTTTCGCTCAAACGGCTCACCATCGTCTTCCAGCGCCTCCGCGCCCACGTACCGCCCCGGCGTCAGCGCGAACCCATGCGCGGAGATTTCCTCGGTGGTGGCGCTTTTGCAGAAGCCGGGCACATCGGCGTACTCGCCCGCGCTGGGGTCGCCGCGCCAGGCGTGGTACGTCCCCGCGATGTGCGCGATATCCTCATCCGTCAGCTCGCGGTGGATGCGATCCACCATGCCGCCCATCTTGCGGGCGTCAATGAAGAGTGTCTGCCCTCGGCGGTCGCGGAATCGGCTGTTCCGCTTGTTGCGGGCGATGAACCAGAGGCAGACCGGAATCTGGGTGGAGTAGAAGAGTTGTCCAGGCAAGGCGACCATGCAGTCCATCAGGTCGGCTTCGATGATCCTTCGTCTGATCTGCCCCTCCACGCCGCTAACGGACATGGAGCCGTTGGCCAGCACGAAACCCGCGGTGCCATTCGGCGCCAGGTGGTGGATGAAGTGCTGCACCCAGGCGAAGTTGGCATTCCCGGCCGGCGGCACCCCGTGTTTCCAACGCACATCATCCTGAAGCCTCTTCCCGCCCCAGTCGCTCATGTTGAAGGGGGGATTGGCGAGGATGTAGTCGGCTTTGAGGTCCTTGTGCAGGTCATTGTGGAAGGAGTCGGAGTCGTGCGGGCCGACATCGGCTTCTATGCCCCGGATGGCCAGGTTCATCTTCGCCAAACGCCAGGTGGTGGCGTTGGACTCCTGGCCGAAGATGCTTATGTCGCCCCGCCGCCCACCGTGCGCCTCGATGAACTGCTCGCTCTGGACGAACATCCCGCCGGAACCGCAGCAAGGGTCGAACACCCGCCCTTTGTACGGCGCGAGCATCTCCACGAGCACGCGCACGACACAGCGAGCCGTGTAAAACTGCCCGCCCTTCTTGCCCTCCGCTGAAGCGAACTGCCCCAGGAAGTACTCATATACGCGACCGAGAATGTCCTTCGAGTGGTTTTCCCTGCCGCCCAGACGGATATTGCTGATGAGGTCGATCAGCTCGCCGAGGATGCGCTTGTCGAGGTCCGGCCGCGCGTAGTTCTTGGGCAGCACGCCGCGAAGGGTGGGGTTCTCGTGCTCGATGGCCACCATCGCGCCGTCAACAAGCCGGCCGATGTTGGCCTGCTTCGCGTTGCTTTGAAGGAGCGACCAGCGGGCCTGCGGCGGCACCCAGAACACCCCTTCAGCGCGGTACTCGTCGGGGTCCTCAACCACACCGTACCGCGCCTCCTCTTCCCTCACATAGAGATCGCTCTCAGGATTCTCGGTCTCCCGCTGGATGGCAGCGCCTCGTTCCTCAAACGCGTCCGAGATGTACTTCAGGAAGACCAGGCCAAGCACGACGTGCTTGTACTCAGCCGCGTCCATATTGCTCCGCAGCTTATCCGCCGCCTGCCAGAGCGTCTGCTCGAAGCCGAGATTCGCGCCGTTGTTCGCTCTATCGTTCCTGCCCCGTGACATCAGGTCCCACCTTCGCGCTGAATCCCTCGCTGCGCAGGGTCAGCTGCTTGCTTCTGGATGCGAACGAGAAGCCCTTGGGCACCCCCTCGCCGATAAAGCCGGTACCCGTTCATCGGGTTTCGGGCCGCTCTCAGACTGCCCCCGCGATCCCAGTTCCGCAGGGTGCCCGGCTGGACAACAGGCAACTCCGCAGGCCCCGTGATCGTCATGTAGTCGTTGCCCCGAGAAGGGGGCCTAACCGGCTCTGTTATTCTGCGTTCCCGACTGCCCTCCTGCCCCTCGGGAGAAGAGGCAGCCCTCACCCCACCCTTGTATGGTAGCGATGGGGTACAGAGTGATTGCAGGGAGAGAGCCGACCCGACCCAGCCAGATTGCATGCACGGGGAGAGAGAGCTCCTCTCTGCGATCACCTGGATGCCGACAGCGCCGATGAGGAATTCAGCCAGGCGATGGCCGATGAGAAGCGCAAGGGAGCGCAGGGCATCCGCAAGGAGTGAGCATGATAGGGATTGATGTCTCTCGGGCCACCTTAGCGGTGGCGTGCTGGGATGCCTTCCGCCAGGAGGTGGCGTGGGTGTGCGAGCTGCCCAACAGTGCGGAGGGGCTGGCCCAGCTGGTAGCGCGGACGGCGCCAGGCGAGTGTTGGGCGCTGGAGCCCACCGGGCGTTACAGCGAGCTGGTGGTGCGCACGGCCTGGGCGTATGGGCGCCGGCCGTTACTGACCCCGCCCAAAGCTGCCCGCAAGTTCCTGTCCAGCCTCAACCTGCGGGCCAAGAACGATCGGCTGGACGCCACCGGGATTGCACGCTATGCTGCCGTGGTGCCACTGCGATCCTTCGTGCTCAAGGACGAGGCCAGGGAAGAGCTGTCCCAGCTGCTGGTGCTGCGCAAGAGCATCTCCGGCAACCTGACCACCTTTCGCCAGCAAGCGCAGGCGCTGCCCCGGGTGCGGGACGAGTTCACCCCGGTGATCAAGGCCCTGCAGGAGCGGCTAGGGGCGGTTGACCGGCAACTGGCGGCGCGGGCCCGTCAGCAGCCAGCCGTCAAGCAACTGCAAGCAGTGCCCGGCATTGGGCTGGTCTCTGCCAGTGCCCTGGCGCTGCGGCTGCAGACCATGCACTTCGTTACCTACCATGCCTTCGTGGCCTACCTGGGGCTGGATCTGCGGGTGAGCGACTCAGGCCAGCATCGGGGCCGGCGCCGGCTGTCCCGCCACGGGGACGCCGAGCTACGGCGATTGCTCTATTGCTGTGCACAGGCGAGCGTTCGTGCGAAAGCCAGCCCCTTCCGCATGCAATACGAACGGGAACTGGCAAAGGGGCTGCCCACTACCGGTGCCCTCTGCGCCGTCGCCCGCAAGATGGCCAAGGTCGCCTGGGCTCTGGTTAAGTCCGGTCAGCAGTACGATCCGGAGCGGGTCTACCGCTCTCGGCTAGTTGACAGGAAACCATAGAATCTCTCCCAGGGGGAGAGGGAATGCGACCCTCACCCTGACCCTCTCCCAGGGGGAGAGGGAGCAAGTCGCAGGGGGAGAGGGAATAGGGGCGCATGGACATGCGCCCGGGAGCTGAGAGAGGAGCAAGAGGAGAGCGGGATTTCTCGGTCGGCGGGCGCCTTCCTCGAAATGACAAGAGGAGGGAGGGACCCTCACCCCCACCTCTCCCGGCGGGAGAGGGAGTAGGGGCGCGGGGAGAGGGAGGAGGGGCAGGAGGTGGGCTCCGGCCCTAC
>Ga0315294_10001951_pt1 | contig 22632 bp, 18 predicted proteins | sample YL17G13_40_MG_FD_203626 | JGI IMG/M metagenome (GOLD analysis project Ga0315294, IMG submission 203626) | Sediment microbial communities from Yellowstone Lake, YNP, Wyoming, USA - YL17G13_40 | ecosystem: Environmental > Aquatic > Freshwater > Lake > Sediment | place: USA: Wyoming | collected...
GTTATTATAAACCGTAACGGCAAGGCCTGTCGTGTTTTAGCCAAGCAGGCACTAAAAATTGCCAAATCCAGGTGATTTGCCTTGCCATACCGAAGCCGGAAGAAATGACGGGAGAAAGTTTACTGGAAAAATAGCATTCAGCATATAGTTTTCCATTTTTCTGTACGCTATACGCTGCACGCTAAACGTTATTACCGGGGGCAGGAGAGAAGATGGGTCAGATAGTCACCCTTGACCAGAATATGGTAAATATGATAGCGGCCGGCGAGGTAATCGAAAGGCCGGCCAGCGTGGTCAAGGAACTGATGGAAAACAGCATCGATGCGGGGGCAACGAAAATCACGGTCAGCGTTGAGGACGGCGGGCGAAAACTAATCTCGGTCGCCGACAACGGCTGCGGAATGGATGCGGAAGACCTGTCGCTTGCATTCGAGTCGCACACCACCAGCAAAATCAAAGGCAGCACAGACCTGCTGGGCATATCGACGCTCGGCTTCAGGGGAGAAGCCCTGGCGAGTATAGCTTCGGTGGCGCAGGTCAGGGCCGTGAGCAGAACAAAAGACTCACTTTGCGCTTACGGCATCGAAATCGACTGCGGGGACAAAGGCGATATAACACCCTGCAGCGGGGACTGCGGCACAACAATCCAGGTCAGAGACCTGTTTTATAAGATGCCGGGCAGGCGCAAATTTCTCAAAACCGCCAATACCGAAATCGGACATATCACCGAGCAATTCATACGCATCGCACTTGCGAACGCCTTTGCTGCGGAGGCGGCGAAGCTGGATATGACACTGATACATAACAGCAAAGAGCTTTATCGGCTGGCTGCACGGCAAACTCTCCACCAAAGGATAGCAGAGTTATTCTCATCTGAAATTGCGGATAACCTGATTGAAACGGAAAGCAGCGAAAAAGGGCTGCATATTTTTGCCCTGCTGGGTAAGCCCGATATTTCGAGAACGAACAATAACCTGCAATACATATTTCTCAACGGCCGGTTCATACGCGACAAATTCATTTCGCACGCAACAAAGGAGGCGTATCACGGAATTTTAGAGCCGAACAGGTTTCCGGTTGTCTTTCTGTCCATACAGATACCATACAGTGAGGTAGACGTGAATGTCCACCCTACAAAAATTGAGGTGCGGTTTTATAATGCCAACCTCGTTCATTCACAGGTGCTGGGCTGCATCCGGGAAAAACTTTTAAGCTCGAATCTTGAGACGGGAGGAAAACTGCCGACAACATCCGGCAGAACAGAGCAGATTGCCGCAACCACGTCCCCGCACGGCAGGAGCCAAAAAATTGCCGATGCAATGGCTGAATTTTTCCAGAAATACAGGCCTGTCCAGACGCAGCAGCTCAGCTTTTCTGCAGAAGGCAAGGCGGAAAAGTCACAAACGACATACGAAGCTGCCGCAGAATACCCTGCTTATAGTATGCAGAACGGCCAAAAATTTCTGCAGATACACGACAGTTTCATCGTTGCGGAGACTGATGACGGGTTTGCCATTATCGACCAGCACGCACTGCACGAACGCATAGTATATGAAGACCTGGTAAGACGGACGTCGGCGGGAAAGCTCGAATCGCAAAAGCTGCTCATACCCGAAATTCTGGAAATGACCGATGCCCAGGCGGATTTGGTAAAAGCCAACGCCGACCTGATTGAAAAACTGGGAATCGAGCTTACCCCGTTCGGGCATCAGAGGTATGCCGTGCAGGCGTTCCCCTCAATAATAGCAAACGCAGGGCCGATTGAGTTCGTCCGGGACCTGCTCGATTTGCTCGACAATAAAGAGATAAACAGTGACAGCGGGAAACTCCTCGATGAGATTCTGAATATGGCAGCGTGCAAGGCGGCGATTAAAGCGGGACAGAAACTGAGCGACCGCGAGATAGAACAACTGCTCGCCGATAAAGACGCCGCTGAATATGCCGCCCGCTGCCCGCACGGCAGACCGACCACGATAAAATTCACGCTCAGTCAGCTTGAAAAGCAATTTAAGAGGACATAATGAACAAATTCCAGCGGCAACTTCTGATAATGCTGTGTCTCGCTGTCGCAGCGGTGATAACATTCAGCAGGCTGCAAAATCAGGGTCGCAATGTCAAACATCAGTCCGGCCAGCCGAACAAAATCGTTTCGCTTTCGCCGAACCTGACGGAAATCCTTTTTGAGCTTGGGCTGGATGAAAAAATCGCAGCGGTTTCGGACGACAGCGACTACCCGCCGCAGGCCGCAAAAAAGAACAAGGTAGGGACATTCTGGCAGCCGAACACCGAAGCCATCATTGCCTGTAAACCGGATTTGGTGGTCGCAGAATCCTTCGAGCAGCAAAAGGCCGTTACGGAAAGCCTGAAAAAGCTCGGCTATGAGATTTTGAGCCTGAAGATAGAAAAAATCGAGGAGCTTTTTGCCGCCATTGAGAAAATCGGCAGTGCAACAGGCCGCAGCCGGCGAGCCGATGAGCTTATAAAAAATATCAAGGCGCGACTTGACGGTCTGCGGTCGAAATCGCACTCATCCCGCAAAGTCAGGGTGCTATGGGTAATACAGGCAGAGCCTTTGCGTGCGGCAGGGAGAAAAACCCACATAAATGAACTGATTGAGCTGGCCGGCGGAGAAAATGCCATAAGCGATACCATTCAGCAATACCCTCCGATAAGCACCGAGGAGCTTTTAGCAAGCGGCGTTGAGATTATAATCCAGTCGGCGATGGGGACAGGCATCGAGAATGAGCAAAAAGCGGCGGAGGCATTCTGGAGCAAATGGCAAAATCTGCCGGCGGTCAAAAACCACAGGATTTACGTCATTGAGCCGGACACTATTTTAAGGCTGGGGCCGAGACTGCCGCAGGGTGCGGAAACCCTCGCCCGCTGTATAGCCGCAAAGCAGGAGAATCAATGAGCAATGTTTTAACTATACGGAAACTAACAAAAAGAGTCGTTATCTGCCTTGCGATACTTGCGGCGGTAATGTGCCTGTGCTGCCTGACAGGGACACAAAAAATCTCGCTGGAAAAAGTCTTTGCCGGCCCCGGCAAAACGGCAGGCGAAAATATCGATTACGAAATCCTCATCGGCGTCAGACTGCCGCGGGTCGTGCTGGCTGCGCTTGTGGGGGCGGCACTGGCCTGCTCAGGGGTTGTCCTGCAGGCCGTCCTGCGAAACCCGCTGGCCGACCCGTATATCCTCGGCATATCCAGCGGCGCAGGTTTAGGCGTAATTATCGCTATAATATCGGGGATAAGCGGAACATTCCTCGGCGGCTCGCCGATAGCAATCTCCGCATTTGCCGGGGCGATTATAACCGTCTGGTTGGTCTGGTATATCGGGCATTTTACCGGAAAGTCGCAGGTAACGAACCTGCTGCTGGCCGGCGTGGTCGTCAACGCTTTCTTCGGGGCGGTGATAATGTTCCTGACATCCATAGCAAAAAGCGAACAGGTATACTCGACAATATTCTGGCTGATGGGCAACATAACAGAAAAAAGCCCGCCGGTTCTTTGGGTCAGCGCAATTTGCATTTTTGCCGGGATAGTCTCCCTGTTCAGCATCTGTTACAGGCTAAACGCAATGACATTCGGCGAGCAGGAGGCACAGGGACTGGGCATCGACATAAACAAAACCAAATTGCTTGCGTTCGGCTGGACGGCCTTTATAACCGCTGTCGCTGTAAGCCTCAGCGGCCTTATCGGTTTTGTCGGCCTAATCATTCCTCACGCAGTTCGGCTGGTATTAGGGCCCGACCATCGGCAACTGCTGCCGATAAGCGCAATATTCGGAAGCATCTTTCTGGTTGCCGCTGATACTCTGGCCAGAACTATCGTCGCTCCCGCACAGCTTCCGGTGGGAGTAATAACAGCCATTGCAGGCGGGCCGTTCTTTTTGGCCCTGCTGGCGGGATACAGCAGAAAAGTCGGTTGGTTAAAATGAGCAGCATCATAGAGGTTAAAAATTTAAGTTTCGCCTATAACCAGGAGACAATCCTGAACGACCTGAGTTTCGATGTAACTTCAGGGCAGTTCCTGACCATCGCCGGGCCGAACGGCGCCGGCAAAACGACCCTGCTGAACCTGATTTGCGGAATCCTCAACCCGACAGGCGGCTTCGTAAAAATCGACGGCTGCGATGTGAAATCATATTCAATTAAAAAACTTGCACAAAAAGCGGCTGTCGTTCGCCAGGAATTTGTGCCGCCGTTCGATTTTACGGTTGAGGAAACCGTAATGATGGCAAGGGCGCCCTACCTCGGCGCTTTTGGGTTCGAGAGCAAAGCCGACGAGGAAATTGCGGCTCTCGCACTCGAAATGACCGAGACAATCAGGTTTGCCCGCCGGCCTCTTGCTCATTTGAGCGGCGGTGAACGCCAGCGGGTCTTCATCGCAAGGGCGCTGGCACAAAATACCCCCATACTGCTTTTAGATGAGCCGACAAGTTTTCTGGATATGAAGCACCAGACCGGCATATACGACCTTCTCAAAAAACTTCAGCTCGAAAAAGGCAAAACCATCGTAGCGGTAACGCACGATATTAACCTCGCCGCCCAGTATTGCGACAAGGTCCTGCTGCTGGGGGCCGACAATTACCATATCGGAAAGCCCGGAGATGTTTTTACCACAGAGCTGCTGGAGAAAACCTTCGGCGTTCGGATATTTGCCGTCAATTTTGGTCAGGAAAAATTTTTCATTCCTTCAGGCAAACTCGCAAAACCGGCCGGCCCAAATCGCACAACTGCTTTTCCTCCTGACAGTTAGAAAATTTACTTGCAAATTTAATTCAGCAAATTATACTTCTGACGCCCTGCTGAAACAACCGGGGAAAAAAGGACACTTGCTTTGGATGCCTGGTTTATGGTATAATATTAAGTTTACAAGTATAAAGAACCTTATACCAAAAAGAGACGAATTGAAAAGTGGCACAGAAGCGCAAAAAAGTCGTGAGAAAAAAGGTCAGCAGGCCGGCTAAAAAAGAAGACAAGCTGACCGCCGCCGATATTGCGCATTTTAAACAAGTGCTGATGGAAAAACGCAGGGAGATTATCAACAGCGTAAACGAAATAAAAGACGAGGCGCTGAACAAATCTATGCTCGATGCCAGCGGCGACCTGTCGAGTATGCCAATCCATATGGCTGATTTGGGAACGGACAACTACGAGCAGGAGTTTGCACTGGGGCTGATGGACAGCGAAAGAAAGCTCCTGCAGGAAATTGATGAGGCGCTGCTGCGTATTCAGGATAGCTCTTTCGGCATTTGCGAAGGCACCGGCGAGCAAATCTCCAAGGCCCGGTTCGAAGCCAAGCCCTGGGCGAAATACTGCGTTGAATACGCCGAGAAGCTGGAAAAAGGCCTGGTGGCAGAACGACCGGAAGAGCAGGGCTTCAAACCCACAGATGCAGAGGATGAGGAAGGCGAAAGCACTGGTGGTCAGGAAGAAGACTCTTCCTCTCAATAAGGCTTTCGAAATCCTTCCGCCGGCCAAAAATATCAAACCGCCCTTCAATTTTTAACCTCCAAAAGATATAATGCTGCTATGGCGCACAAATGTCCAACTTGCAAAAAACCCGTTAAAACAGCCTTGCAGAAATTATCCGAACTGAGCAAATTCTTCCCTTTTTGCTCGCAGAGATGCAAACTTATCGACCTCGGCGCCTGGTTCGACGCCAGATACAGGATACCCACCGAAACTGAACCCTCGCAGACCGCCGAGCCGCCCGATGCGTCTCCGGACAAAGCGGGACCAGAATAAGATGCTTTCTGTAGATTTACGGTAAAGCGAAATAAGCCGCAAATTTGTCCTTGCAACAGTCGCTGCTCGGCCTCGCTGGGGGTAAACCCGCCAGCCCGCCGGAGGCGGGTAAAATAGATTCGACACTTCGACCTTGCTCAGTGCAGGCAGGCTCACTATAAATTGGGTTCGTTTGGCTTCGTTTTTGCATCGTCGAAACAATTGATTTGTTGGCATAATCTCTTGTTGTATAATGGTTTAGGTTCATTTTTGGTGTTCCGGAAATTGGGTTCGTTTCGCATAATTTGATATTTTTGATTGAAGTATTCCCAGCCGCAGATTTCACTGATTTCACTGAATTTGTTTTTGACACGGATTAACACTGTTTTTGCTCGGCTTGGTGTGCTCGACAAACCCTGCTTTTTAAGCAAGCTTAATCGCAGGATTTGTCTTCGCCCACCGGTCGGCCAAAGACAGGCCGCCCATTTTTTAAGCCGAGCAAAAAACACGGATTTTTTTGTTTTCATTAAATTTTATTTCACTCAACATCGGGATATAGAATCTTCCCATAATTGGGCGGGGATGCGTGTTTGGATTGACCCTACTTCGCCCTGCGGGCTACGAAGGGCAGGCAAAAAAGAGATAAGTTATTGTGAAATAAAGGGTTAGGGGAATTGGGGGGAAAATTTGTGATATTGGGATTTTTTTATTTACCCCCCTGCGTGTTTGATTGAAAAATCAGCCACAGATGGACACAGATTAACACTGTTTTTTTTTAGACACGGATTTACACGGGATTAACACGGTTTTTTTAGACAGGATAACCCCAGATAACGACTTTCTGGGGCAGGCAGGATTTTTCGGCCAGGGAGGATTTTGGTCGGCTTGGCGTTCTGCGGCAAGGCCTTTTCTCGAAGCAAGCTTCTGTGAAAGGCCATTGTCTTGTCCGCCGAAGTCCTGCGGTCTTCTTTCTTAAGCCGACCAAATAAAAAACTCTCACCGCGGAGACTTGCCTTTGTCCACCGCCGACTTTGTCGGCCTGCGAATAAATACGCCAGAGGCGTACAAGTTCGCAACTGGCCGAAAATGGGGATTTACTATGATTTATTTTTTGGAAAGCGGGCGATTTGGGGATTTTTTTATTTACCCCCCTGCGCGTTTGGTTGAAAAGTGGGCCACAGATTAACACTGCTTTTTTTAGACACGGATTTACACAGGATTAACACGGTTTTGTGGGCTATTCGGGAATTTCACTTATTCCATATAACTGGCAGACTAATTCGTCGATTCGGCTTTCGTGCGATTCGATTTCCCGTTCAAACATAGTCCGTTGCTGATCAGAAATGTTATCACCTTGCACTTGATTTTTCAGGTACATTACCTGTTGAACATGTTCTATTATACGATTAGAGAATTTCATTTCTGCCGAAGTTTCCGGTATAACTATCGGTATATTCTCAATAAACTGACGGTTGAAAGATGCGAAACCACCACGAAAATGAGTTCCGCCACTAGCGCGGATATAGATATTAGCGATCCGTGAGTTAAGAATGCCTGTAAGCAAGAAAGGATTCAACATCTCTAAGTAGCCTGAGCGAATACGAACTCCGTTTACATCAACATTATCAAGACAAGCATCGCCTACCTCGTCAAAAGCACAACGAATTGACTCTGCAAGACGGGGGACACAAAGTTTCGGGCCCTTTTGACGATCGATATTTTGAGAGCGTCCGAACTGATACCAGTTATCATTATCAAATCTACCTCTCTCACGTAAACGAAGGTTCTTCTCATGCTTTTGAAGATAAGACCAAGAAAGTGGAAATCGTTTTATAAGATCTTGCCGAGAAATAAGTTGACCGTGTTTTTCACCATTCCACCAGTAAGGATAGAGAATTACTTGACGAAACTTATTTATGCTGAAAGTACGGACATCTGTTCCACTGAGTAAGGGATGAATCAACTCGTATTCTAACTCATGTGTTATGCCATCCAAGCGGGATCGCACAGTTACGAGTCCTTTTTCTAAAGATATTAGGTCGAAATGATATATTTTGTCGGCACTGGTCTGAACGCCAACAAATACGTCAGCACATTTTTTTAAGGGAGGCCTATTAACTGAAATCCGTTCACACCAAGCATGAGTATCTAATTTTACAAATGACCATTTTCCACTGTCTGATGGATGCATAGATTGAAAAACACTAATCCCATTTGTTGCTCTTGAATCATCTAGATCACGACACTGAACATTGCCATCTTCCAATTTCTTGAATCTACATATCTGGACACTGCCTCCACTGTTTAAATTAGTGAATATATGTATAGCAGTGTAAGTAGTTGAACCCCGGAAAACTTGCTGGTCGCCAAAGTCGATAATGGAATAGAGGTGTTTACCTTTAGTGATGAGTGCACGGATACCGGTGCCATAGTCAGCCTGCCAAAACTTATGGGGGCAAATAAATCCGAGTAATCCGTCCGGAGCAAGAAGCTGCAACCCTTTTTCTATAAACACCACATATATATCATAATTGCCTTTTGCGGCCGATTTGTAGTGTGCTTTATAGAATTCACATTCTTCGGGCGCCCATTTCTTTAGTTCCTGGACACGAATATATGGGGGATTACCGATTATGCAATCAAAGCCTTTATGTTCATCAAGCAATCGGCCAAATCCCCGGGTTTGGCTATTCCAGTCGAAGGCATTGATTCTGAATCTTACATCCTCATCGCCACCAAACAGGCTTCCAAATTTGTTATCCCAATATCCGTCAAAATCGGTTTGTGATAAGAGACTGTTACCGCAACAAATATTGTTATCCAAAGGAGGCAGCAGTCTTGACTGGAGAAATTCGCGCTGCCAATTCGGCGGTAATCTACCTTCCAACAGTTTGAGATAAAGGCTCATAATTGTGACTTCAACGGCCTGAGCATCAATGTCAACGCCATAAATGCAAGAGGCAAGCAATTGACTACGAAACTTCGGAGACAGATGCCAATTACCCTCATCATCTTTGAAGGCTATTTTTATCCTTCTTTCTCGAGCGCGTGGGCTTGCCGGTATTTCCGCAGCATCCGGATGTTCTGATATGTATCGAACACAATGATCAAAAAGAAACTGTAAAGTAGCAATCAAAAATGAACCGGAACCACAAGCCGGGTCAAGAATTTTTGTATTAAGAACCTCGAGGGGGCTCTTTTCTTTAATTTTCGGGCCGACGACACGGCGAATTATTGTACTCACCACAAATCGAGGAGTATAGTAGACCCCGCCAGCATGACGGACTTCCGGCTTTGGCTCGGCTTCAACGTTATTTTGCTTGACGGTGATGGTACTGCCAAGAAAACGTTCATAGATTATACCCAGTAAATCATCCCCAATGGCTTCGAATCTGTAAGCACCCTCCGGCAGATACAGTGAGCGAATAAAATCAGCAAGCTGTTCCGGGGAGACCTTAAGCTGTTCTGAAAAATGAGGTTTGAAAAGATAGCCATTGTATTCCTCGTCAAAGCGTCTAAACACTTTCGTAAGCTCAGAATAAAGGTCGAGACGATTTTGTGAGCAATTATTCAGAGTATCACGGAGTTCGCCATAAGGTGTGATTTCTCTATCTTCGCAGACCCGTATAAAGACGAGACGATCTATTAGACGTTGTGTTGCTTCTGTGAGACGTGCAGCACCATGGTGCGTATTTGCTTCGGGGAAATTATTCCGATTTTCGTTATACAAAGCGCGGGCAAATCGCAATCTAAAATCTTCGAGATGCTGTAAGAATACACGGTCAACCGGCTCGGTTCCACGCAGGTCAATTAGCAATCCATCAATTCCACGTATCCGCCTGCCCTTTTGAACATGCTTAATTTTGGCAAGAAGTTGTTCAAGAGACCCATTAGCTACCGCTTCTCGGCCAAATGTATTCCGTAGAATATCCCATTGGTTTATATAATCCTCAAAACGTAAATCGAAGTCCGAAATAAGCCCACGGTCGGGTTCAGAGTGATAGGGCTTAACAGTAGCATCAAATAGCCGGAATTGTTCGAAGTTAGTTAGTATTGCAAATGGAATTTGCGCATTCCATGCGTAAGTCTTGGCTTGAAAAATTGCATCTTTGTTTTTTTGCAAGTCGATTGCCGGCTTCTTGGCTTCAACGACAAACCTTGAAAAACCGTCAATTCTGAAAATGTAATCCGGGCGACGTGAACGAACCTGCTCGGCTTCGATTGTTCCGACACTTGCTTCAATCACCACATCCTTTTCAGCGGATGAACGATGATTGATATTTGCAACATCCCAATCTAATAATTTCCAGAATGGATCAATATATTCTTGCCGTATAACCGCTTCAGAAGTTTGCTCATCACGCAGGCTGCGTAGATTAGTACGAAATCCATTTACTAAAGGTGAGAGTTGTTCAATCTTTTGTTTTGCGATATCGTTTTGCATACGACCTTACCCATAATAAACACATTTCAAAATAGAAATTTTACTACCTAAACCGTTGTAAAGCAAATGGTTTTGGGTAAAAAGGGAACAAAAATGTTCAGACCCCTACAATAAATCCTTCGACAAACTCAGGACGGGTGCAGGGGCTTTCGGATAGTTTAAAACCTCCTAAACCACGTTGGGTTTAGGTGAAATCCGCCGAATTAAGCGGACGTCTCGCCTATAACCGCCCGGTAAACCGCAAAAATCGAAGGCGAATCCGCCGATTCGAATGATAAGAGAAGCAGCAGACAAAAGCTGCTTAATATCCCGCGAAAAATAAAATCTTATAAAATCTGTTGAAACCGCACGATAATTGGTTATATATAAACAGGTTAATCGTAAAATCATAAAAATTACAGCTTTTCCGAAGGGGAATGAAATGAGCGATGAACAAAGCAATCAAATCTTCGACAAGTTTCTCTTTCCGAAAATATTTCATACTTTCCGCATAGCTATTCAGCCGAGCAAGTTGATAATCGCCTTCCTCGCGGTGGCAGTTATATGCCTTGCCGGCTGGCTTATGGATTTCAGCAGGACCGTAGTTACCACGCCATATACTAAAGGCCAGCAAACGGAACTGCAGGTTTATATAGCAGACCCTCCCAGGGTCAAATCATACATCGAAGGCTACAGTTATAACCGTGACCGGCTGGGTGTATTCTCCACACTGTGGCACTATAACTCCGCAAGATTCCACGATGCACTAAACTGTTTACTGGTGTTGGACGGACGGGGTATGGCCCAAAACATCAGCTATTATTTCAAGTCTCTGGCCTGGGCATTGCGGTATCACACTTTCTACTTCGTTATATTCCTCTTAATAAAGCTGGCCGTGATTTCCATTGCTGCCGGCGGTATATGCCGGATTGCGGCGCTTCAGTTTGCCCGCGGCGAAAAACCGGGCCTCACAGAGGCTCTGCGATTCAGCCTGAAAAAATTCACGGCCCTTTTCACCGCCCCGCTTATACCCGCCGCCATAATTATCCTCATCGGCCTGTGCATATCCTTATTAGGCCTGGTAGGAAATATACCCTGGGCAGGCGAATTGTTAGTCGGACTCTTTACGCCGTTGACCCTGATTGCGGGAGCTTTGATAGCAATCGTCATAATAGGAACGCTCGCCGGCTTCAACCTGATGTTCCCCGCCATAGCGTATGACGGTTCAGACAATTTCGATGCGATAAGCCGGTCTTTCAGTTACGTGTTCACAAGACCGTGGCGGATGGCTTTTTACACCGCCGTTGCCGCTGTTTATGGCGCTGTCTGCTACCTGTTTGTTCGGCTTTTCGCATTCTTACTGCTCTGGAGCGCAAGATTGTTTCTGCAATGGGGCCTCTGGGCCAACTGCAGAAATAAAGGCGTTAATAAAGTCGATGTAATCTGGCCATCATCAACCTTTATGAATCTGCCCGGCCCGATGGCTTCCGGAACTGCCAACTGGTCCGAATCAATCGCCGCCTTTCTGATACATTTATGTGTGCTGGTCGTTGTTGGTCTGGTGGTTGCTTTTGTGATAAGTTTCTATTTCTCTGCCAATACCATAATTTACGCACTTATACGCAATAAGGCCGACGATACCGCCCTGGAAGACATTTACATACCCGCACATCCTGACGAAGCTAAAACCGAACCTGCTGCCGAACAGAAAACTGAAGAAACCCAATCTCCGCCGGAATAGTAACCTTCATAAATTGGCAATAGAAATTCGACAACCCTAAAACAATAGCGATTCTTGACACGTAGCTATCGTCATTGTTACAATTACGCTTTTGAGCGATTATACGGAAAAGCCGCAATAGACAGGAAAATATGACCGACCCAATTACAGATACACCGCCAAAAAAAGATGACCGAAACACATCGCAATTTTCACCACCCCCAACCTCATTGCTTCAATATCGCAAACTCCTCATCATTTCCGCTCATATAGCCGCTTTTGCCGCCTCTTTGCTGTTTGCTTTCCTCCTGGCCAATAATATGCAACTAAGACGGGATTGGCTTATAGGTCAGTATCCCACCCTGTTGGTGTTTTTCATTATCATTAAATTGGTGGTATTCGGCCTTTTCGGGCAATACCGCGGCTGGTGGCGATACGTCGGCATATCTGACCTTATTTCCATCCTCCGCTCTTCTATGGTCAGCTCAATCGTAATTGTAGCTTTGTGGTTTGCCTTTTTGAGTACAACTTTCCTCCGCGGCAGGCTGCAAAGCCTGACCGAAATCAGCCAGGGCGTATTTGTCGCCGACCTGTTCATTACGGTTCTACTGCTGGGCGGCCTGAGAATGATGGTGCGGCTGTATCACGAGGAGTTTCTCGCCGTAGAAAGCAGCCGGCTGAAACGGTTCCTGATTGTCGGTGCGGGCAATGCCGGCGAGGCGCTCCTGCGGGAAATTCAGCGTATGTCCGTCTCGCAATATGATGTGGTCGGGTTCATCGATGATGCGCCCGCCAAACAAGACACCAGCATTCACGGCATATCAGTGCTCGGCACCGTTGAAGAGCTGCCCAAAATCTGCAAAGAACATACCATCGAAGAAATCGCCATCGCAATACCATCGGCAACCCCAAGGCACCTAAGACGCGTTGTTCAGGTATGCGAAGGCACCAAAATCCGTTTCCGCACCGTCCCCTCAATCACCGATATCGCCACAGGCAAGTTCCGCGTCTCTCAAATAAGAGATGTCGACATCAAAGATTTGCTCGGCAGAGAGGTCGTTCAGCTTGACCTTAACCTGATAGAAACCTTCCTGAAAGACAAAATAGTGCTTGTTACCGGCGCAGGCGGCTCAATCGGCTCTGAAATGTGCAGGCAGATTTGTCTTTTCACTCCCAAGCTGCTTCTTCTTGCCGAGCAGTCTGAAAACCCCCTTTTTCACATAGAAAACGAGCTGCGAAAAAAATTCCCCGCCATCCCGATGGAGGCCGTCATTTGTGATATTACCGATAAATCGCGCGTTGAAAGAATCTTTGAAAAATACGCGCCGCAAATTGTCATACACGCCGCCGCTCACAAACACGTCCCCTTGATGGAGCTTAATCCCGGCGAGGCCGTAAAAAACAACATCACCGGCACAAAAATAGTCGCTGATGCCGCAGACCGCTTCGGTTCCTCCAACTTCGTGATGGTCAGCACCGACAAGGCCGTCAACCCCACCAGCATAATGGGCTCGTCAAAACGAATCGCGGAGATGTATATTCAGGATTTGAACAAAACCAGCAAAACGGGCTTTGTTACCGTCCGGTTCGGCAACGTCCTCGGCTCCAACGGCTCCGTCGTCCCTATCTTTGAAAAGCAGATTGCCGAAGGCGGCCCCGTGACTGTCACTCACCCGGAGATGAAACGGTATTTTATGACGATACCGGAGGCCAGCCAGCTTGTTCTCCAGGCCGCCGCTATGGGAAAAGGCGGTGAAATCTTCGTCCTCGATATGGGAGAGCCGGTCAAAATCGTCGACCTGGCCAAAGAGCTTATCACCCTTAGCGGCTTCAGGCCAGGCGAAGACATCGAAATAACTTTCACAGGCCCTCGACCGGGCGAAAAACTATTCGAAGAGCTTTCAATCAAAGGCGAGAATATGCAGCAGACCAGGCACCCCAAAATCGGTATATGGACAAATATCCCGATGGACAGGAACAGGCTTCACGCCGGCATAAGCGGACTGCAAAACACCGCCCTGACAGGAAATTATGGCGAAATAACACGCCAAATCAAAGAATTGATTCCAGAGTATATCGGCGACAAAAACTCCAGTTCCGCCGAACACACCGGAAATAAACCCGCTAACTAAAAACTAAAAACTTAAAACTCAAAACTTATCACGTCCCGGTTTCGCCGTTGTTATTGTCACCGCCGCTGCGGGGATGTGCATCGTCGTATACCTCTTTCAGTTTCTTCGTGGTAAGGTGCGTGTAAATCTGCGTCGTCGAGAGTGATTGATGCCCAAGCAGTTCCTGCACGCTCCGCAAATCAGCGCCGTTATTCAGCATATGCGTCGCAAAACTGTGACGCAGTGTGTGCGGGCTGATTGCCGGGTCAAGCCCCGCTATCTTGAGGTATTTGTCCATCTTGCGCCGCACGCTGCGAGTGCTTAAACGCCTGCCGTGCTTATTCACAAACAGCACCTTCGAGTCAAAATTACTGTTGCTCTGCGCCCTTCTGTTGCGGAACTCAATATAATGCTGAATGACCTGCAAAGTCGAAGAGCTGATGGGCGTAATCCTCTCCTTTTTGCCCTTGCCTCTGATATGCACGACCTCGCCCAGAAAATCTATATCGTCCATATTCAGCGCCACAAGCTCGCTGACCCGCATACCCGTGCTGTAGAGCGTCTCCATCATTGCCCTGTCCCTGGCGCCGAGCCAGTTGTCCATCGGCGGCGTCTCAAGCAGCTTCCTCACCTGCTCATATTCCAAAAACTTCGGCAGCCTCTTTTCCTGCTTCGGCGTCCGAACCGCTATTACAGGATTCGAGCTCACATGGTTTCTCTTGACCAGGAACTTATAAAAGCTTCGTAGCGTCGCAAGTTTGCGCGCTATGGTGGTCTTGGAATACTGCTTCTCATTCAGACGCGACAGATACGCCCGCACAGTATTGACATCCACCGTAAGCAGCAGCCGGTCGGTCTTGACCTCCGGCTTTGTCTGCAACGCCGTTGCCGGACCGCCCTGCGACTCGCCGCCCGAAGAAACCGGCTCAGCGCTCGAAGGCGTCCCTTCCGTTCGGCTGACCAAAAACTCCGAAAACTGAAGCAAATCAACGCCGTAGCACTTCGCCGTATGCTCTGAAAACCGCTTCTCGAAGTTCAAATAATTCAAAAATTCCTGGATAATCACATTATTTTCCATAACGTCACCTGCCCAATCATATTTATCTGTATTCTAATTTGCGTGCACCTGTGTATCAGTATTATCACGCAAGATTTCATTTGCCTGACCTATGAGCGACTGCGTCAGCCGGAAGCTCAGCACCGCCGCATCGAACCAGTCGAAACTGGTGCGCTTGTCTTTCGCCTGCGAAATCAGCGCGTCCAGCAACTGGTCTTCATAACCGCTTTCGTAGCGGAATATGAACTTCTCTTTGCCCTTATTTAAAACTAATTGTCGCTTCACTTTTTTTAGCATAAACCGCATCGGCAAAACGCCAGCACAAACTCCCCGCCATATACTTTTTATCGGTCTGAACCGACGAAACTTCAGCATAAAGTCCGATTTTTGCAGGATTTTTTATGAAAACCGGCTTTTTTCGACAATCACAAGGTTTTTATCGGCCATTCACACCCCCAGCTTTACTAATTTTTCGCTAAACCCCCCAAAAATTCTAACCCCACAAACAAGAACTCATTATTCTGAACGAAGCGCAGCGAAGCATGCCCAGCGTAACCCTGCCGTTTAGAACAGAGTAGGGAGCGTAGCCAAAGGAGCAGAAATCCGGTTTTTACATTTACAGGGTAAACCCGTGTTACTTGTCCGCCGTAGCTTTGGGGATTCTCCGAAGCCTCCGCCCTCCGCAGTTTCACTATTGCGGAGGACGGGTCGGCAGAGTAGGCCACGGCGACCTTGTTTACCCCGCGAGTGCTGGCCGGCGTCCTCATCACCGGCCTCTACCTCACCCCCTTCTTAAACTGGATTAAATCCTCCCAGTCCTTTTTGTTCTGAGAACTTATAACAAAACTGTCTACGCTTCTTTGCTTGCCCCGCCTGCCCCGTTAGACCTGCCCTGTGAGATGCTTGTCGTTTAGCTATCTCACAGGGGCATTCATGGGAAACCTGTTTTATTTTTACTGGTTGCATAAAACCAAAACTCACCTTTTTAGGTATGACTAAAAATTAAAATTTTAGTTATGGTAACGACTGATAAGGAAGATACCTTTGTTATATAGTCATATAGCGATCTGCTCATATTCAATCGGAAGAGAAAAACGGTTTCGTAATGTACAAAGATATTTTTCACCTCCCTTATCCAATGCTCCTTCGCCAACAACAATCAGGCGAGTTACCGTTTGCATGCCGGGCCAAAAGGCATATTCAAGTAGTTGCCCGATAGCTTCGCGAATACAGACTCGCGGTGAATACGCAGTTTTGATTTCGTAAAACCAGTATTCGCTATTTTGATGTACCACTAAATCAATACTGCCTGTACCACTTTGGTTTTCGGTTCCTACATTCTTATCACCATATTTTTTTGATAATTTACTCCATAATGCTTCTTGAAGGGCATTATGTCGTAGATTCATATCAATTTCCTTTTGAGCCTGTGTGACTTTAGCCGACGGTTTTTTAGTTGTACATCCTGGCTGAAACTCGAATGGAGCCTCTAAAGGTAGTTGTAAATTGCCGTTGTTTTCAACATACTCGTAGAGAGGTAGAAGCCTGTCAAATATATTGAGAATACATTCGTAATCCAACAGAGTAAGAGATTGCCTCTTGCCTAAGAAAATAAAAACACCCTTGGTTACAAGTTCATGAGGTATTGATGTTGGCATATAATCGGAACTTCGTACACCATCTTTGTAGTGCCACATCCGCATATCCAAGTATTCCTCTGGGTACGATTGGATGAAATCATTAAAGCGTTTTATTTTCGGAAAAAGCACGTTAATCTTAGGGAGTGACCGACTGGTCTCAAGAGAAAAGGCAACACCATATCTTAATTTATCGTCCTCAACCCCAATGTTGAACTGAAGTTCTTTTCTTCCGCCAAAGTGAAAAGCGTACAAATCTTTAATGGTGCGCGAATCAAATATATATTTTGAAGATATTCTATGTCCCGGTAGATTTTTACGAATTTCATGAAGTTTGCCTACAGGGTGAGTCTTTGCCCTTTGGTTTATTTCAGAAACAATCGATTCTATATTCGTCATAGTAACCTCCCTATGGAACAGTATCTAATCCCTACCTCTCACTTCCCGCTAAAACAAAAAATTTTCTTTTCTCTCCGCCTCCGGCGGAACATCTATATTTTAACCTTCCTTTTCCCCTTTGCACGCCAAATCTTGCCCATCTTAACAAAAAAGGCTGTTTTTGCAAACAGCCCGTCTCTGGTTAGGGGTAATTTTCAAATAGTTCCGCAAGGAAACTAATTCTTTTCGCCTTCGCTTTTTTAGTTTACCTTAAGCACAGAGTTTAACTCACCATAAGGATTAGCTTCGGTTATTTTGTTGTAAGGGTCATGCTGCCATCGCCCGTCGACAACCAGCCGATAACGATAAGTCCCTTTGGCTAACGGCAGTTTAATCTGCCACGCGCCGGAAGCGGTTTTTTGCATAGGAGCTTTTTCAGGCTGCCACTTGTTGAAGTCCCCCGCAAGCTGAACGCAATGGGCCTGTGGATAAAATGCAACGAATATAACGCCGTCTTCAATCTGGTGAACGCCATAAAATTCCGCTTTATTAATACCCTCTGGCTTGGCTTCCATTACTGCTGAAACGGTGGATTCTCCGCTTGTTGCGGTTTTTCCTTTCGAAAATCTTGGCTTTCTCATTGTAAATTCCTTTCAGAAAAATAGAAAAATGACTGGTACATCTATATTCTTAAGCATTGCTTAATATCATTTGTCCCGCTGGAACTCTGAATTGCTGCTGCTCAGAAATCGCCCTGGAGCAGCGGTAATCCAGGCTGTCCAATACATTCATAAAGTTGATGTAAGACTCATAAGGCGAATCATAAGGATTGAAGTATTTATGGACGTCGCCGTCCGAAAAATATTTGGTGCACATATAATAAAAATGGTCGGACGTCTGAAGTTTTCTCCAGTCGGCGATTATGCCCGGGTCTTCAGTGCGTTTGACTTTATCCTCAAGCCTGTAAAGCTCGGTCAGTGCATTTTCCTGCATCGGGTTTCCGAGCCAGGCCGAAAGGTCACGCTCGAGGTCCGCCCAGCTTATGGTATGAGGGACATCTATCGAATCGACGGCATCATAGGCAGCCGCCACCTCCGAAGGCGTCTTGAAGTTGTTGTCCGGATGGCGCAGAATCTGCTCGGGCAGATGCCGGAGAAAATTGAATATGCCTGTGTCCTCCCATTGATGCTCGCCGAAGGTCTCGTAGTCCATAAAAAGATTGACGACAAAACCGCAGCCGTTGACGGAATTGACCCACGTCGCAAATTTATCCACCGTAAGAGGCCACTGGTTCCAGTCCCTGTTGGAAAACCGAAATGCAATATCGTCGCTTAGGCGGTAGTTTTTGAGCAGAAGCTTCAGCCCGGAGGAATTCTGGGGACGATAAACGAAGTTTGGACTTTTGTAGCCGAGTATATGGTCCGCACCTTCAGCGAGGACCGCATCGAAGCCGCCGATTTCGTCGATTAGAGCAGGCAGGTTATTATTATAGATAAGCTCGGTGTTTCGGAATACTCGCGGCGTCTGCCCAAAAAGCCTTTTGATGACTTGTTTGTGGGCATTTATTTGTTCGATGAACTCATTTTTCGAATACAGAAAGCTTAAAGTGTGGTAATAGGTTTCTGCGAGAAACTCCACACAGCCGGTCTCGGCCAACTGCCTGAATGTCCCCAGGACTTCCGGTGCATACATTTCAAGCTGTTCGAGTAGAACGCCGGTTATGCTGTAGGATATTTTGAACTTTCCCTTATATTTTTTAATCAGCTCAAGCATCAGCCGGTTCGCAGGAAGATAACATTTATTTGCGACCTTCCTGCAGATTTCAGCATTTTTATACTCGTCAAAATAACTGTCGTCCCTGTCAAAAATGGTGTAGTGTCTGAGCCTGTATGGCTGATGCAACTGGAAGTAAAAACATACGGATGCCATATAAACTCCTCCTTTTAATTTATGCCGGCCAAAGCCAGAGCCTCCTCGTATACCTTCTTAACTTTTAATGCTGAGTCTTCCCAGCGGAATCTATGCGACTCGGAAAAGCCGTTTCTGCGAAGGGTCGTCTGAAGCTGCGGATGTTTGAGAACGGCAATTATTTTGTTGGCCATCTCATTTATGTCCCAGAAATCGACCTTAAGGGCGTGGGAAATCACCTCCGCAATGCCGCTTTGTTTGCTTACCAGTACCGGCACATTTCGACGCATCGCCTCCAGCGGGGCAATCCCGAAAGGCTCTGAGACCGACGGCATCACATAAAGGTCAGCCATCTGGTAGACCCTGTCGACATCATGTCCCCGCAGAAAACCTGCGAAGAGGACCTTGTTCCCTATGCCAAGATGTGCGGCAAGCTCGATGATTCTGTGCATCATATCGCCGTTCCCCACCATAATAAATTTGACGTTATTGATTACCTCAAGAACTTTTTTGGCTGCGGACAGAAAATATTCAGGGCCTTTCTGCATCGTGATTCGACCGAGAAACAAAACGATTTTATCGGCTCTGTCAGGCAGAGCCTGCAAAGCTTTGTTATCATCGTATTCAACGGCGTTATAAACCACTTCTACCTTCTCAGGCGCAACGCCGTAATGCCTGACTATCAGGTTTTTGGTAAAATTGCTGACGGTGATTACTTTAGCCGCTGCGTGCATACCCTGCCGCTCGATATCGTAAATTACCTTATTGACGTTTTCGCCGCTGCGGTCGAATTCGGTCGAATGAACGTGAACAATCAGGGGCCTGCCGCTTGCTCGTGATACGGCCATACCGGCCGGCCAGGTCATCCAGTCATGAGCGTGAACAATATCAAATTCCTCGCCCGCCGCTATTTCAACCGCCTTCTCAGCATAGCGGTAAACCTCGGAATACATATCGACGCTATAATTATCCGTATTGTTAATTTGGGTAAGCTTAATGTTGTTTGCATTTGTCTGCTGGGATTTGGAGGCCATAAGCTGGTTTTGATATGTGCCGCTGCTGACATAAGGTTTTAGCGGCGAGACTATCGTCCGGAATCGCACATTACTGAAGACATCGGAAAATCCGCTCCCCTCAGACTGCCGACCGCCAAGGATTTTAATATTGCCAACCTGCTGACTCACACAAGCTTCTGGAAGGACGAAAACAATGTTTACGCCCAGCCTATCCATCGCCTTGGTAAGGCCGTAACATGCTGTTCCCAGACCGCCGCTGATAAAAGGGGGAAACTCCCATCCAAGCATAAAGGTTTTCATTGGAGCTCTTATTCGCCGCTATTCTTTAGTTACAAATTTACAACCCTCTGGTTGCTAATGTAACTTGAAAGGCCAAGCCTGTAAAGGTTTAAATGGTAAGATTTCAAAAAAAAATTTAAATTGCCGCAACAAAACTGTTAATCTTCCCTATTTTACTGCTGCTAAACACCTCTGTCGGTCTGGGGATTTTCGCCAGCCACTGGCCTCTGCAGCCGGCTTCGTTGCACTTATACCATACAAAAATATAGTTGCCTTCGCAAAGCCTGTCCATCTCCGCCATCCTCACGCCGCACTCAGGGCATATCCGCTGATTTTCGGCTCTGGTAATCCTTCCCAACATCTGGCTCGTCTTTACAATTTCCATAACTTCCACTCCCGCCCTTATTAAGTGTTCTCAATTCAGTTCAAGGCTCCGTCGCCTTACATTAGTAATCTACCATCAACCTGAATATGAGTTTAATAGGGAAAATGCTTATTCCTGCCTTCGTAATTGCTAAATTTTGCGATAATCACAGGGCTTGACCGCTTGTCCCCTGTCGTTCGGTGCGGCCTCGTAAAAAGCCTTAAGGCTCAGGCAGCGTCAACCCCTCCTGGATAGCATATTTGGTCAGTTGAGCTATGTTGTCTATTTTTAACTTGCCCATTATATTCAACCGATGAACCTCCACGGTTTTTGCACTGATATGTAGGCGTTTGCCTACTTGCTTGGTCGTTTTGCCCTCCGTCAGGAGTTGCAGTACTTCTCTTTCTCTTTTTGTCAAAATAGAGAACGCCGTGTCCTTTTTGTCGGGGGAGTTACGCACATAATTTTCAACAACCATATCGGATATCGAGGGGCTGATATATGTTTTGCCGGCAATTACAAGCCGGACGGCATTAGCCAGCTCGTCGAATTCACAATCCTTTAACAGATAGCCGCTAGCGCCTGCCTTAAACATCTCTATTATAAAATTCCTCCCCGAATGCATTGATAATGCAACAACCTTGGTCTGTGGAAAGGCCTTGGTAATCTGCCGCGTGGCCTCTATGCCGTTCAGGTCGGGCATACCTATATCCATTATGACCACATCGGGATATAATTGCTTTACAAGTTCTACGGTGGAACGTCCGTCCTTTGCCTGTGCGATTACCTCCATATCCTTCTCATTCTGAAATGATTTGACTAAACCATGACGCAAAACCGTATGGTCGTCTGCCAGTATGATTCTAATGCTCATAATTTCTCCTTTTTCAGTCTTTCTCCTGTAAGGGATGGCTTACGCCATTAAGTTCCAGCGGGGCCAGCAAAGTAACCGTAGTTCCTTTGCCTTTGCCAGATTGAATATCGAATACACCGCCTATATGCGTCAGGCGTTCACGAACGCTGAACAAACCGAACCCTATTGCACCGCCCGGTTTCGAATAAAGCCCGGAAACATTAAAACCTTCTCCGTCGTCCTTAACAACAATTTTTATGCTTTCATCAACCCTCGATAAAGCAACATTAACAACTTTTGCTTTGGCGTGTTTAATTATATTTATAAGTATCTCACGAATCGAGCGATAAAGCAAAATTTTGGAATGGTTGCTTAACGGCTTAGGCTCATCGCTGTTTTCAAAAATAATCTGCAGCTTTTGGTCTTCACAAAACCGCTCCGCCAGTTCCGCCACCGCCATCTCGAAACCAAAGGTGTAAAGGGCCGGCGGACTAAGGTCAAACGTCAGATTGCGGGTCTGTTTTATGGCCTCGCTGATATTATTACTTACATTCTTCAATACATCGGCGGTCTTGGCCGACACCGATTTTTGCAGCGTGCCTAACTCTCTTTTGGAAAAAGAAAGAATCGGCCCAAGAGAATCATGAAGCTCCGCTGCAATTATACGTCGCTCTCTCTCTTCGGTTAATACCAGTTCGGCGGTCAAAGACCGCAATTGTTTTTGATTGGCAAGAATTTCTTCTTCCGCAGCCTTGCGCTCGGTAATATCGCGAAATACTATTTGTGCAGCCGGCTTGTTCTTATAAACAAGAAGAGTTGCCGCCACTTCCACATCGAAAGCCTTGCCGTCAAGGCGAATAAATTTTTCCTCTCTTTGAGGCATTTTCTTCTCCTGCTTTCGGAAATACTCAATCTGCCGCTGAAACAACCTTACATAACCGGGACGCATAAAATCCGCAATTGACCTTCCGATAAATTGCTCCGGGCCGGTTCCGCCAAGTAATTTCGCGCCGGCCGTATTTATAAAGGCGATTTTATACCAATTGTATTTAATTAATGCGCCTATAGGCAAATAGCCGATATAGTTCATGGTAGTCATTTGATAATATTTTAGCATGGAGGCTATTATGAACGTTAAAACACATCACACAT
>Ga0315294_10001952_pt1 | contig 22623 bp, 17 predicted proteins | sample YL17G13_40_MG_FD_203626 | JGI IMG/M metagenome (GOLD analysis project Ga0315294, IMG submission 203626) | Sediment microbial communities from Yellowstone Lake, YNP, Wyoming, USA - YL17G13_40 | ecosystem: Environmental > Aquatic > Freshwater > Lake > Sediment | place: USA: Wyoming | collected...
CGTTCTCTATTATGGTGATAATTTGGATGTCCTGCGGCGGTATGTGAAGGACGAATCGGTGGACTTGGTTTATCTCGACCCGCCGTTCAAGTCGAATCAGGATTACAACATTTTGTTCAAGGAGCATGACGGGACGAAGGCGGCGGCACAGATAAAGGCGTTCGAGGATACGTGGCGTTGGGATGAATCCGCCGCCGAGGCATTCCATGGGGTCATCAGGAAAGGCGGCAAGGTCGCCGATACGATGCAGGCATTTCAACTCGTCCTTGGATACTCCGACATGCTTGCCTATCTTGCCATGATGGCTCCGCGCCTTGTCGAACTCCACCGCGTCCTGAAATCCACCGGCAGCATCTACCTCCACTGCGACCCTACGGCGAGCCATTATCTGAAGATTCTTTTAGATGCCGTGTTCGTCGCACAATTTTTCAGGAATGAAATCATTTGGAAAAGAACTACAGCACATAACGATCCTAAACGTTGGGGAAATATTCATGATATATTAATCTATTATTCAAAATCCGATAACCCGACGTGGAATCCGATTTACATAGAACATTCGGAAGAATATAAATCCAGATTTAAACATGAAGACCCTGATGGAAGACATTGGGCTGATTATGATCTTACCGCAAAAGGTTTATCAGGTGGCGGTTATGAATATGCATATAAAGGAGTGACATCGCTTTGGCGCGTTCCATTGGAAACAATGAAAAAATTGGATGAAAAAGGCAAATTGCATTTCACAAACAAAGGCGGTATAAGAATCAAACGATATCTTGATGAAATGTCTGGAGTCGTGATTCAAGATATTATCAACGACATTAGCCCAATTAATTCTCAAGCCCAAGAACGTCTCGGCTATCCCACACAAAAGCCCCTTGCACTTTTGGAGAGGATTATTGAGGCATCGAGCAACAAGGGCGATGTGGTTCTTGACCCCTTTTGCGGATGCGGGACGGCGGTCGTGGCGGCGCAGAAACTCGAAAGACGGTGGATAGGAATTGACATCACTCATCTCGCTATCAATCTCATCCGCACGCGGCTCAAAGACTCCTTCGGAAAATTCGCCAAGTTTGACGTCATTGGTGAACCGGTCTCTCTGCCAGATGCTGAACAATTGGCGCAAAACGACCCGTGGCAATTCCAGTGGTGGGCGCTGGGACTCGTTGGGGCGCGTCCTGTGGAACAGAAAAAGGGCGCGGACAGGGGCATTGACGGTCGCATTTATTTCATAGACGACCCTGATGAGACGGCGCGACAAATTATCATCTCAGTCAAGGCAGGGCATGTTACTGCTTCGCATATCCGCGACCTTCTGGGAGTTGTAGAAAGAGAAAAATCTGCCATCGGTGTTCTGATTGCGATGCAGGAGCCAACCAAGCCAATGCGCCAGGATGCCGCTTCCGCCGGTTATTATGAATCGCCTTTCATGGGGAAGCATTATCCCCGAATACAGATTCTCACCATTGCCGATTTGCTGGAGGGCAAGCGAATAGAATATCCGGAAACAGCGAATATTACATACAAAAAAGCCCCCCGCACAAAGAAGGCATTAAAACAGACTTTATTTTAAAAAATTTCACCCGGAAACGTGAAAATTCTTTATCCACGAATTGACACGAATCTTCACGAATTATTCTTATTTGTCCCCCTCAGGCGGAATATATCTGGGTTCATCTGTGTGCATCTGTGGTTATTTCTTCTATGGCATAATTGGAAATTCATGGTGGTAGCAGGGTCGAGATGATGATGCTCGCGGTTGCACAATTCCCCTTGCATTGTCAGGGGAGCGCTGGCTTAAAAATCATAGATATTATGTTGAGGAGAGGATAATTGTTTCAAAGAAATCGGCGGAACCCCACGTATTATCTGACCTGTCCACTGTGTCTCCTGTTTTTTGCCATTATGATGGTTCCCACCTTCGCAAGGACGGATGAGATGAATTATGATATTGTGATTTATGGAGGTTCTTTCAGCGCGCCAGCCGCCGCCATCGCCGCCGCCCGCACAAATCCCGACGCACACATCCTCCTTGCCGAACCCATGGACTGGCTCGGCGGGCAGGCAACCGCAGAGGGAGTCTCCGCCATTGATAACGCATGGCATGCGCCAGCCGCATCACTTATGCGCGAACAGCCGCAGACATATTATCCCGCAGATTACCTCAACTTTCTCAACAGATTGAAAAACAAGCCCCCCGAAGCCCCGGGTGAAGGCATGGCTCCCAATGGGTGCGCCTGGGTCAGCCGTGAGGCGTTTGACCCACGCACCGGCGCCTGGACGCTTGAACAGATGGTCTCCGAATATCCCAATATTACACTCATGAAACTGACCGTGGTCAAGGATGTCAAAACAACTGATGTCGTGGACCAATTCGGCACCGGCAGGAAGATAACCGGCTTAACACTCATTCAGCGCATTCCCATTAATGGCTATAAGCCTTTTGACAGATTTCTCTCGCAGGAAATCCTCGACTGGTATGATACGAAGGATTCGGCGGATTATAATAAAATCATTCACACAGTCGCGCCGCGCGACCCCGCTAAAGGCATTGTCGTGATTGACGCCTCAGAACTCGCCGATGTCATTATCCTCTCAGGCGCCGTTTACACCGTCGGGCGTGAACTCACCACCGAGAAGATAGCCGATGACGGAACGCTCCCGGCGATGGACGAGGACGGCTCCCAATCTTTCGTTTTCACCTTCTGCATGACTACCACGAACACCACCCAGACCGAAGATGAAGTCAAGGCGGACTTCCCCGATTTTGACGCCTATTATCAACAGCAGGTCAATAATTACTTCTCTTTTGAACAGTATAATTGGACATCAATATGGACTTATCGAAGGTTGAAAGTTATGGGAACGCCCAGCTCCTCCGCAGTATATCTCGGCGATGTCTCCATGCAGAACTGGAATCCCGGCAACGACTACCCCTATGGGACAATGTTCAAGAACAAAGAGGACGCCGCCGCTGAGTCCGCCGACTGGCGCGGGGGCGTTAATATCGGCGAAATCGACCAGGCGGAAAAGCATGCCGTCTGCTGGTATTTCTATATGAAGGCGCACAAGTCAGTCTCATGGGACACACTATTTCTCCGCAAAAATCATCCGATGAATATGATGAGCACAGGAGTCGGTCTGGCAAGATTCCCATACATCCGCTGCGGACGCCGAATCGTGGGGCTTTACAACTTCCGGATTACTGAGAGATATTTTGTCCTGGCGCAAACCAGTCCTCCCACCTCCTTTCGTTATTATGATTCCGTTGGCATAGGTTGCTATGCCGAGGATATCCATCCTACCCATATAAGCGAGGGATTATCGCCCACAATCCACACACCGGCGCCATTCTACATCCCTTACCGCGCCCTCGGCTCCGCAAACGTGCGCAACCTGCTTGCCAGCGGCAAACAGATGGGGCAGTCCTTTCTCGCCAATTCCGCCTACCGCCTCCATCCCATAGAATGGGTGAGCGGAAGCGCCGCAGGGGTCGCCGCCGCTCTCATGGCGCGCGATGGCAAAACAAATTACGCCCTTCTTGAAATCCCCGACCTGCGTGAATTGCAGAATAAAGTTAATCTCAACTCGCCAATCTCCTGGTTCGCCTATGATTCTGACCCAATCCCGCCCCAGAACGGCGACGTCATCGTGAACGACTTTAAACGGGTGACATCCGGCGAGCCCTTTCAGATTGAGATATATCACCTTGCCGTGCGGGCTAAAATCTACTTTGATGACCAGTATATCGGCGAAACAACTTACAAGGCAAATGGACGCCTCGTCTTCAATGTCCCGTCATGTCCCGCAAAATCCTTCAATTTAATTGTGCTTTGCTATGACGAGGAGGGCAACCAGATTGATACACTGACCCTCTTTGTTGAACCCTTAATAATAACACCTGTGGACCCTGGAGTTGTGGATAATGATACTGCCGGCTTCAGCATTACAGGGACATGGACCCTGAGCGCCTCGCAGTCGGATAGATATGGACCTAACTATCGCATTTGCTGGGGATACTCACCGTCCGGCACCGCCACATGGGAATTGGACACATCGGTGGCGGGCGATTATGAAGTCTCAGTCTTCTATTCGGCGCATACCAATCGCGCCACGGACGCACCTTACACCGTTTATTATTCCGGCGGACAAAAGACAATCCGCGTCAATCAGCAGGCAAATGGCGGCAAGTGGAATTCACTGGGCATCTTCCATTTCGATGGCAAGACACCCGGACGCGTGACACTTTCCAATGACATCTCTGATACCGGCAAATGCGTTATCGCCGATGCCGTCCGCGCCCTGCTGACGAGCCGGGTCAACGGTTGGATGTTCTACAAATCCCCCTCAGGCAAAAAATGATGACGTGTAATTCTTCAGGATAGGATTCCCCAAACCTTTGGAGAAACAAAGAATTTATTTATAAGTCCAGGCGGGCGGCTTCGAATAGCCAGGACATAGTCCGACCAGAATTCTCTGCCCCGTAGCAGTCTTCAATCCTTCCGAGTCTTATTCAGTATTAAGGTCTCGGCGGTCTGGGCTTCTTGGGTGGACTGGGCGGTTTTTGTTGCCTTTCCTTCTGCCGTTTTTCGGGAGGTTGACCGGTTCTTTCGCCGGGGCGAAAACGCTCGACGACCTTCTCGTGCATGATGTAGGGTCTGTCGGCGTCGCTATCAAAGCGAACCCGCCTTTTGGGAACAATGTGGCTGGGAGGCCTGCGGTCGTTATGCCAACCGTCGTTATCGTGCCAATAATAAAGAGACAGACTGATGTCATAGTAGATACTTTCGTCGGGATAATAGTAATATGCGTGGCGGGGACCCGGACGGCTTTCATCCACCCACAGCACCGGCCCAGGCCCGCTGGCGGTGATCACGCAGGCAGTCATGCACACGGACAACACCGCCAGTAGTAAAATCCATTGAAATAACCTCAATCCTTTGTCTTTCATTTTGTCCCTCACTTTCCCCGGTTCACCGGTTTGTCAATATTAGTGTCACCCTGTTTCTTACTTTTTGCCGTTTCCAATTCGGAGCCATCTCTTGAAGCCAATAATCAGTTCCGCCATCTCCCGGCTGCCAGCAAAGAGAATATCACCTGTCCCGAAAGGCGCGTCTCTCACGACGGGCACCCAGTTCCCGGTCTCAGGAACATATTGGTCAGACAGGATTCGACCGCTTCTCCCGTTGCTCGCGCATTGCTTCCTTGCCCGCTGCCACGGCGGCCGCGATATCCGTCTTTTTTTCCGTGATCTTTTCCTTCGCCTTATCTATAATATCCCCGGCTTTCTCTTTCAGTTCATGCGCCTTCTGGGCCAGCAGTTCGCGCGTCTCCTTGCCCGAATGCGGAGCAAAGAGCAACGCGACTCCTGCGCCCACGAGCGCGCCGATTGCAAATGCGGTCAGACAACCGCACACACGACTTGAATTTTCCTCACACATGTTCTTTCTCCTCTTTCATTTTTTTATTTTTACTTGGATGAAACAAAACCCGCAGAAACATGGCAATTCCCGCGCGAATCAGGTTCATGTTCTGGACCACCGAAAAAACCGGCGGCTCAATCGCCGATCCAACCTCGTTCACGAGACGATCAGCCCGCTCCGTCCACTGATGTACAGTATGCACCACCTTGCCTACGTCGTCCATCTGCTGGCTGGCCCGATTCAAAAGCACGTTCACGTTCTGAACCAATTCACGGCTATCCTGGAGGAGAACCTGCACATTTGACTTCAAGTGCTCGACCGTATGCACCAGACGTTTCAGTTGGCGCCGCACATGGAACGCGATGGGGATGATGCAAGCCGCCAGCAAGATGAACGCGAGTGACGCTATAAATAAAACAACCTGTAACGCAGTTGACATTTCCATAGCCTCTCTCCTCAGTCTTTCCTGTTATTCATTTTATGAATAAATTAAAATTCGAGGTCTGGCGCAGCTATCAGCAAGATGGCTTCGCAAGATTACTGAGTTCTCGGAATCGCTGCAAGCATCTCGGGTGAAATGGTCGAAACCACTCCTCCATATGAGTTGGTCAGATAGAATCCACCATCCGCTGTTTTCAAGACTTTTCCAGCCAGATTACCGTGTATATCATACACTTCGAACAGCGAGTCGGAAACGCGAACAAATCTCGCCGAGGAAATCACCCGGCCATCGCGTGTCAGCGATAAGACTGCATCATAACCGTTCCCGGTGGGCGCTAAAGTTACTATTGTGCCGTCCGGTTGAACCTGAGAAGTTGTTATTATGAGCTTCTTGCCTGTCCAGAATTCAATAAGATTGAAGATAATAGCGTCACCGAGCATCGCTATGTGATAAACCGGAAGAATGATGAATACCCAGAAGACGAGAGTTTGGACAAGTTTAGTGCCGACTTCTCCGTTGTATCGATAAATCGTTTTGGTTAGTGGAAAACCACCATAGCATCCAACAAGCGTCACAAGTAAAGACACCACAAGAAGCCATGCAACTCCCGACACGAACAACCGTCTTTTTCCAAAGGACTTTGTCATCAAGGATGTAAACATATTACATCTCTCCTTTCTTTGAATCTTATAATCATTTTTTATCATAATGAATCCTAAAGGTTTTCAATTTATCCCATGCTGCTCACCAGCAGGTGTCCGAGTGTTCTATTAAATAGACAGAATAGCTTTATAGCTTTTTGAAAATCGCCTGTCGTATATTTTTTCATGGCCGGGGGCGAAAACGCTCGCTGACCTTATCGTGCATGAGGTAGGGTCTGTCGGCGTCGCTATCAAAGCGAACCCGCCTTTTGGGAACTATGTTGCGGGGAGGCCTGCGGTCGTTATGCCAACCGTCGTTTTCGTGCCAATAATATAGAGACACTCCGGGGTCAAAGTAGATACTTTCGTCGGGATAATAGTAATATGCGTGGCGGGGACCCGGATGGCTTTCATCCACCCACATCACCGCCCCAGGCCCGCGGACGGTGATCACGCAGGCAGTCATGCACACGGACAACAACGCCAGCAGTAGAATCCATTGAAATAACCTTAATCCTTTGTCTTTCATCTTGTCCCTCACTTTCCCCGGTTCACCGGTTTGTCAATAATTAGTATCACCCCGTTTCATACTTTAATATATAAAGGTGTGTCAAGATTAATCTCTCCATTCATTGACTCCATTATGCACCATGAATCTATTTTCCGCATTCCCTTTTTGCCACAATCTCCCGATAGATTTCATAATTATATTTCATCATCTGACGGATGTTCAGGTGGTAGGGACAGCGCGTCTCGCACTCGCCACAGTCCTCGCACAACTCATAGGTCTTCAGGGATTTCTCGATGCCCGATTTCAACATCGGCTCCACGGGATACCGCTTTATTATGGATTCAAAGATGTTGAGCGTAACAATATCCACCCCGTGAGGACATGGGGTGCAATAGCCGCACCGGCGGCAGAAGAGCGTCCCTGTCTCCTTGCGGATGCGTTCCATCTCCCGCAGGGCATCCTCGTCCGGCGGGGCGGACTTTTCGATAATCTCCACAACCTCGCGAATCTCATCAGGGGTCTTGACGCCCACAAGCGGCACAATATCTTCCAGGGGGAGGAAAAATCTGAGGGCGAGGTCGGGATTGTCTATCTGTCCGCCGCCCATAGGTTTCATCGCCAGCACCCCGACATTGTGTTCCCTCGCAACCGGCAGGACCACATCCACAGGCTCCCGCACAATGAAATTCACGGCAATCATGACCGTCTCAAAGACGCCGCACCTGATAACCGTATTGACCCACTCCACGCCATGCACGCTTGCGCCGATGTGCCGAATCTTCCCCTGCTCGCGGAATTTATATAAGGTCTCCATAATCTCCAGAGATTTATCAAGCGTCTCCTGGCGGGAAATATTATGAAACTGATAAAGGTCGATATAGTCCGTCCGGAGCGCCCTGAGGGATTGTTCCAGAGCATCGGTGACGAATTCCTTGCTTTTGGGCTGTGCCTTCGTGGCGAGGATAATTTTCTCGCGGTCGCGCCGCGCCGTCTTTAGGGCGCGTCCAATCTTTTCCTCGCTGTCACTGTAGGCATTTGCCGTGTCTATAAAATTGATGCCGCAATCCAGAGCCGCAAGGACACATCTCTCCGCCTCCTCATAAGAGAGCGGGATAATAGGAATGCCCCCAAGTCCTATCTGCGTGACCTTCAGCCCGCTCTTTCCCAGGATACGATACTTCATAAAAATAAACTCCCCGACGACTTACGCTGTTTTTAGTTTTTTACTCAATATTGTCTGAGAAATTATTACTCAGAATGAATAGACAGGATTTACAAGATTTACAAGATGAGAAAGTATATAAATCCTGTTAATCTTGTTAATCCTGTCAAATATATTTTGTCAGGAGTCACCAATATATTGATGATGCGTCACAAAAGAGCCCGGATAAACATACCCGGGCTCGGATGATTCAACTTGCCCCATAAACATGGGAAATCTGTTTCCTTATGATACAAGAAATAAAAAGATTTTAGGGCGCTATTATATCGTTCTGCTCTCTGAGCAGACCCGTGGTATGATTGTGGGTGCGCCAGATATTGCCCGTGCTGACGGTTCCATTGGTCGGGTCATAGTTGATATAAACCATCGTAGCAATATAGCCGTAAGTGTTCCAGGCATCCTTGTCCGGGCCAACACCATACATGCACCAGTCGCCCTCAAACCGTTTGAGTGCCTTCCACCACGTGCTGGTTGGCGCAGCGGCCAGATGTTCCTTCATATTATAATACACATACCTATAACCGCCGATTGTGAATCCCGGATGATAATCTAAGAAGGGGTCATTGGGCAGGGATGAAATATAAGGCTGCGGGGTTGTAAGATAGCTGGGCATACGGGAATGGAAATCTGCATCATAGACGCCCCATCTGTGGTTGCTTCCCCTGTCTGCCATGGGTGGATAGCCGTTATTATCCACCGAATAAGATTCAAGGGCTGTGGCGCAGGAACGCATATCCGCTCTCCCGCGGGAGACTTTGGAGCGCACCTGCGCCTCAAGGAAGTTGGGGATGGCGATGGCGGCCAGTATAGCGATAATAGCTACAACAATCAGAAGCTCAATCAGGGTAAACCCTTTTTTGCGCATAATTTCACCTCCTTTTATCAGGAAGAAACTCCCCTCAGATTAAATAATACTTCCTTATATATATGAAAAATTACGCCCCTCTTGCAAGGAAAAACTATAAAACAGAAAGAGGAATGAGAGATGATTTAAAGCTTGACCCGTATCGCACCTTCACGGAATCAAGATGTTTGTGTCATTTGCGAATGTCATACGCCGGAAATGGAACGGCGCACTGAACCGTCTCAGCCGCAGGCTATTTCTGAGACGGTCGCTCGGTCTTCCCCGCGAGGTGCAGATCGTCCCGACAAACGCCTGTAATCTGCTCTGCCGCGCCTGCCCCAAGACCCATTACCCCACTGACAACCGTCATCTCTCCCCGGAGGTGTATGAGTGTGTTAAGCGGGAACTTTTCCCTGCGGCGCGCATTCTGAACCTGCAGGGACTTGGCGAGCCGCTCCTTGCGCCCCTTTTCAGACAGATGGTGAAAGATGCGAGGGCGTTCGGGCTGAAGATAAAATTCGTCACGAACGCCATGAGGCTCGATGAGGACATCATGAGGGAGATTGTCATGGCGGGTGCGGATGTGACGGTTTCCTTAGATGGCGCCCGCGCTGAGACCCATGAGGATTCCCGAACCGGCTCGGAATTTTCCGTTGTTATCGATGCCCTCTCAGAATTCCATGCGCTTCAGAAAAAAATCCGGAACCCTGATTTTCATATCTCCATCAACACGGTTGTCACAAAGAGGAATGTGAAGGAGATTGAGGATATCATTGAGATGTCAGCGAAATATGGCGTCTCCGCCCTGACACTTATCAGTCCCGGCGTTGGAGAGCGCATGGATGACTATGCGCAGGATGTTATCAGCCGCCACCCGGAGCTCCTCCGTTCCCGGATGGAGAGGCTTATCAGGAGGGCGCAGGAAAAGGGGATTGCGCTTTTCCATCCGGTATTTGCGCGTCCTTCATTAACTCAACAGCAAGTTGGGCAGACGGGCTGTGGGATGGATGGCTCAAAACATGAGCGCCTTTCCGGCGGTCGCCTCTTCCCCGGCACCTGTCTTGACCCGTGGCGACAGACATATATTGACGTGGATGGATGGGTGCGTCCCTGCTGCCGCGCCATCTGGGTCGGAATGGGCAATATTCTGGAAAAGCCTTTCAGGAAAATCTGGAACGATGTTCATTACGTCCGCCTGCGTCGCTTTGTGAACGGTAACAATCCGCCGGAGTTCTGTCGCGGCTGCACCAACTGGTGGGGAATCACACGGGGCGATGAATTGTATATGGAATCGCTGAAGGCGCGCGGTATTTCGCTGCCGCCACCGCCGGAGATTGGCGTGATGGCATCATCTGAAAAAGTTCATGGGGCATAAATGCTTTACGGGTGGGAGCTAATCTCGGAAGAGGAAAAAAGGCTGATTGCCGAAGGCATCAGGAAGGGTAAAGCCTTCGGCGGTCCTTATCATATTGTCCTTTTCCCCACCGACCGCTGTAACCTTGACTGTTTTTTCTGCTATACGGAGGGACTGCGCCGGCAGGCAAAGGAGATTGAGTGGGACATCCTGCAGAGGGCGCTTGCCGAGGGCGTGGCGATGGGCGTGAAGAGTGTGAGTTTCGGCGGCGGCGGGGAGCCTCTGATTTATCCCGCCCTCGCTCCCCTCCTGAATTTCATTGAAGAGCGCCATCTGAAGATTGATTCCATCAAGACAAACGGAACAGCCCTCACGGATGCCGTTGCACTCAGGCTCATCCGCTCGGGTCTGCGCCGCATCACCATCAGTCTGAACGAGACCGACCCCGTGGAATATGCAGGGATGGGAAGGGTTTCGCCGCATCTTTTCGGGCGCGCCATGGAGGGAATCGATAACATTATCGAGGCGAAGCGGACGGCAGAATCCGATTGCGAGGTCAGTGTGCAGATTTTTGTCTGGCGGGAAAATTACAGGCGTCTCCCGCAGATGATAGAGGCGCTCCTCCCGACCGGTGTGGATTTCATATATGTCAACACGATGGAAGGTCTGCCGGTTGAAAAAAAGATGACGGGGGCGCAGAAGGAGGAATTCCGGGGCATCCTGAGAGACGTCATTGAGAGGAATGCGCCGCGGCTCCAGTTCAATCTGACCGCCGAGGGATTACAGCAATATGCGGAGGCTGAGCAATACAGGGTTTATCCGCAGGCGATTGACCTGCCGGACATCTGCCGCACGGATAAGCGCGTGGAATTCTGTTATATAGGCTGGTATGCCGCTGTTATTGAGGCGAGCGGCGATGTGTATTCCTGCTGCCATTTTGCGACGGACGCCGCTAAATCCCTTGGCAATCTTCACATGCGCACCCTGCGGGACATCTGGTATGGCGAGCGGGCAAACGACTTCCGCCGCGAGATGCGCCATCTCCTCCTGACAGATGCGGACATGCGGCTCCTCCCGCGCCGAACGCAATTTATCCATCCATTGTGTCTGGAGCGCACCGCCTGCGCCTTCAACTATTACCTGTGCGACCCCGCATTTTACATGGACATGAACAAGTGGACAAAGGAGAACGGCAAGGCATACGCCCTGATGCAGCGTTTGAAAAATCTGCCCTTGCGCGCCACCAGAAAAATAAAGCGCTTCCTTAAGCTATAGTTTCTGCTCGAGATGAAAATGTTCTCTCAGGGGGGGGCAATATGAAAAACTTGCCGATGGATTTGAGGGTTCATGTGGTCTCACACACGCACTGGGACCGCGAATGGCGTCAGCCGTTTGAGTTTTTCCAGCCCTACCTCGTCAAATGCCTCGACCAACTCTTTGACATTTTTAAAAGCGACCCGAAATACAAGTCGTTCCTCCTCGACGGGCAGGCGGTCATGCTTGAGGATTATTTAGAGGTTTGTCCCGAGCGCGCTAATGATGTGCGCCGCTGGCTTAAAAAGGGTCGCCTCTTCGCCGGTCCCTGGTATTCCCTGATAGATAATAATCTCGTTGCCGGCGAGTCCATCATCCGCAACCTCCTTTATGGCATACGCACAGCGCAGGCGAGCGGCGCCGCCATGATGGAGGGCTATCTCATCTCCTCCTTCGGTCACTGCGCCCAGATGCCCCAGATATTCGCCGGATTCGGCATAGCGAGCATTGTCTTTTCCCGCGGCATCAGCGAGTGGCAGACAAAGAGCGAGCTCTTCTGGGAATCGCCCGATGGCACGCGGGCGCTTGCCTTTCATCTCCCTGACCGATACACAAAATCCAACTGGTTTTACCTTGTGCATCGTCCGGGCTGTGTGGGGCGCGACGCCATGGACTGGTCTTACCGCTGGCACGCAGATGGACCCGTCCATGCCTGCGATGCCGCAAGCGCCGACCATTACTGGTGGCGGACACAGGAGACGTTTCTACGTGATAAGGCTCTCTGGGTCAGGTGTGTGGAAAATCTGATTGAAAAAGCCCTTGCGGTTTCCGCTGTGCCAATTCTTCTCGCCATGGATGGCGTTGACCACATCTTTCCGCACAGGGATGTGCCGGAGATTATTCGCGCGGCGAATGAACATTTCGGGCGCGAGGTGCTGGTGCATTCAAACCTGCCGGCATATATTGCCGATGTGCGCGCATATCTGAAAAAGAAGGGCGTGAAACTGGAGGTGAAACGGGGTGAGATGCGGCGTCCCATCAGGGTGCCCGGCTTTAATCAACTCCTCCCCGGCACCATCTCCGCCCGGATGAATATGAAACTCTTGAATCATGCCGCAGAGACCTCCCTCATCCGCCTTGCCGAACCGCTCTGCACCCTCGCCTGGCTTAACGGCGCAGGATATCCAAAACCCTTTATCGACAAGGCATGGAAGACGCTCATGGTCAATCACGCCCATGACGGCATCTGCGGCACGAGTGTGGACGCCGTGCATGATGCCATGGCGGACAGGTATGTGCGCGCCCGCAACCTTGCCGATTTCGTTGCTTATGAGGCGCTAAAGGATATTGTGGTGAAGATTGACACCACGCGCCTCGCAGAGCGGGAAATCCTCCTCACGGTCTTTAACACAACCGGCTTTTCGCGGAGTCGCGTGGTGCGCGCCGTGGTGGATGTCCCTTATATCTGGAAACCGGCAGGGCTGGAAATTCGCAATATGAAAGGACGCCTCGTGCCGTTCGTCCTCAAGAGTAAACAGAGAGAGGAGCGCGAAATCCTCGCCGACCATGAGGCGCAACTGGGATTTCTCTGCCTGCGGGTGGAGGTGGATTTCCTCGCGGAAGACCTGCCCGCATACGGATACAAATCATACATTGTGCGTCCCGGGGCGTGGCAGAATCCGGGCGCTCCGGTAAAGGTCGGGCGATTTGCACCCGCACGTCAGACCGCCCCCGCACAGATTGAAAACGAATACCTGCGTGTGAAGGCGGAAAGCGACGGGAGCCTCACCATCACGGATAAAAGGACGGGACGCATCTATTCCGGCTTAAATGTCTTTGCCTCCTCAGGCGATGTGGGAGATTCCACCACGTTTGCACCGCCCATGGGGGATTTCACCGCCTATTCCACAGGCGACGCCGGTGCAGTGGAGGTCGCTGAGACCGGTCCGCTGTCCGCATCGCTCCGGGTGACGCGACGCATGGTTCTGCCGGCACATTGCGAGCCGAAAGCGAAAAATATTGAGCTGGTGGAGACGGCTCAGCCCTTCAAGGCGCACCGCTCGTCAGAGACTGTGGAGGAGGCGGTTACATCAACCATCACACTGGAGTGCGGCGCGCAACGGGTCGAAATCAAAACGGTTGTTGATAATGTGGCGCACGACCACCGCTTGCGCGTCCTCTTTCCCAGCGGTGCAACCGGCGCAAAAACCTGGGTCGCAGACGCCCCATTTGACGCCGTTGAGCGTGAGATATGTCTCCCCGATACACACGATTGGACTGAACACTGGCCCGAAACTCAGCCCATCTCTTCCTGGTTTGCCGTCTCTGATGATAAAGGAGGGCTTGCCATTCTCACAAAAGGCATCCCCGAAGCGGCATGTCTTGATGATGAGGCGCGGACGCTTGTCCTCACGCTCCTGCGCTGCACGCGCCGCTCCATCGGGGAGGATTACTTCCTTGAAGGGTCCCAGTGTCTGGGTCGCCATGTGTTTGAATATGCCATCCAGCCGTTTGCGGGAGAATGGATGAGGCATGGACTGCCCTGCGCCGCCGCCGATTTCATAACGCCTCTCCGGGCGATTCTCTCCGCATCACAGCGCAAGGGCGAATTGCCGGATGCGGCGGAGTATTTCATGCTCGATGTCAGACCGAAATCCGCCGCCGCAAACATCGGACTTTCCTGCATCAAGAAATCCGAGGATGGGGACGCCATAATCATCCGTCTCCGGAATCCCACCTCGCAGAAGGTCTCGGTGAAACTGGCGCTTCCCAAACCATGGGGCGGGGCGCAACCCGTCATGTCCGATGAGATTGGCAAGTCCAATATTCCTTGCGATAAAAACGGATATTTCACTCTTGCCCCCTTTAAAATTGCAACCTTCCGATTTATGAAAAAGTGAGATTTGCAAAATCCGCAAAAAATATCAAGCAAAGCCCCTGAGGCGAAAGATATATCCTAAACATAAGGTTGCACGATGAAAGAAACGACTCTGAAAGTTTATAAGGAGCGGATTCTCAGGTCGCTGGTGTTCATTCAGCAGCACTTAGACGAAGAGATCGAACTCGGGACGTTAGCGCGGGTCGCTCATTTCTCCCCTTTCCACTTCCACCGCATCTTTCACGGCATGACCGGCGAATCCGTGAAGGAACATGTCCGGCGCTCCGGTGGTTTTTTGTTTCTGTGCGAGAATGAGAAGTATCAGAAGGACGCATGAGAGTGCGGAGATGAGCGCCCCGCGGGCAAGGCTCGCAGGATGGTATCGCCATTCAACAATGTGCCTGCCCCGCTCTATCCCCACTGCCTGGAACGCCACATCCGCTGGAAGGTTGGGGCATTCCCGTCCATCAACAAAGACCCTCCAGCCCGGAAACCACCCCTCGCGGAAAAAGATATAGCCCTCCGAGGCGGCATCCACCTCAATGCGGGCAAATCCCTCGCGGAGTTCACGCAGATGAATCTTCGCCGAGCCACCGCCACGCCCGGAGGGGGCAGCCCCTCCCTCCACCACACCCCGCACCTTTCCTGAAAGCGTCTGCCAGCGCAGCTCTTCCGCCGCCTCTTCCAGCGAGCCGGCAATGGCGGGGTCCGACTCAAAGGCAAAGCGACCGGTGGCGGGCAAGTATTCATAAATCGGCGCGCTGCCTTCGCCAGCAAAAGTAATCTGTTTCCAGTTTTCCGCAAGGGCATTTTTCGGCAATCCAATGCTGTGTGTGATGCCTGCGCAAGCAATGAGTGGCGAATCAAAATTCCGCACGATACCGAAATGCGAGGCATAAAGGAGCCGTTGCGGCTCGTTCAGGATGGTGAGAAAGATGGTGTAGCGGATTGGGCGCAAGGGGTCATAGCCCTGAAAATCACTGATGCCCTCGCAGGCGGCAAGATTTGGCATCAATGAGTCCGCAAAATCCGGTCGCATATAGTTATAGGAATAGTGACCACTGACATCATACGCGATAATGCGGCCGACACAACCCTGCAGGTGCGGACGGATGCGGGATTCCGGCGCAAACTTGGTGTCAACGCGACAGAGGCTGTAGTTCAGCATCTCCAGTGCGGCGAGACAGATTATGAGCGTCCACCACAGATGCCGCCGGTGCGGTATGAGGTCGGCAAGAAGTATTGCCGCAAGGAGAACCGCCGAGCATATCACGCTTCCCCCGAATGTGAAGTTTAGCATAAATCCGAGCGCATTCCAGAGCTGAAGATTGCCCGCCGCCCCGTTGCGCCAGAGAAAAAAGATGGACAGCACAGCGAGAAATAAAAGGAGGAGGCGTCCCGGACTGGGGATTTTTCCCTTGAGTCGGATTGATAGAAGACCCCGCGCCATGAGCGGCGCTCCCGCCATCGACACAAGGGCGAGGATTCGGCGCGGGTCATGAAATCCGCCATATCCGGGCAGAATGTAGGAATACAATCCGGAAAATGGCCAGATGCCCAACGTCAAAAGACCTGACCACAAAACAACATCTCTCCACCGCCCCTTTCGTCCCGATGACAGGACTCCCCACAAGATGAAAAATAGTCCCGCCGCACCCACATACGCCACATCGCCCGTATCCTGTGGAAATTCAGAAGTTCCGAGAAACGACCGCAGGAGGCGTCCAAATGAGAGAGAACCAATCTTAAGCATCTCCAGCGGCAGACGTCCGGCTCGCGCCGTGTGCGCTATGAGTTCATGCGTTGGCACAAGCTGAATGGCGGCAATGCCCGCCCCGAGGAGAATGCTCGTGAGCAGTGCAATCAGTGTGCGCACGGAGCGGCGCGAGCATTTTTCAACTATAAGATTCAGCGCCGCCCATGAGACATAAAGTATAAAGGAATAATATACCGGCTGAAGGGCGCCGCAAACAAACTGCAGGGCGGCGCACAGGCACATGCCGGCAAACCAGCCCGCCCCGCCATGCCTCCTGAATTTCTCAAGGAAAAAAAACATCCAGGGGAAGAGAGCCATGGCGCAAAGATAGGCGCCGAAGGCAAGGTGCGCCCATGTTGCGCCGCTCACGGTCACAAGCAGCGCCGTCGCCAGGGAAACCGGCTGCGGAAAACGCCTTGCGCACAGCCAGAGATAAACACCAAGCGCCCCAAGGTAAATGTGGAAGGCAAAGAGGAGCGTAAAAATGCCCGCATGCGGCAATGCGAAAAACAGCCAGTTCGGCGGATAAACGACCGCCACCTGCGGGTTTGCCAGAAGGGGAACCCCCGCATACATGGATGATGTCCACAAGGGCAGGCGCCCCTCCGCCAGTTGCCGCGCCACGGCGCATCGCCAGGGAAAAAACTGCGTAACAATGTCCATGAAAAAGGGGAGTTGGTTTCCTGCGATGGCGGGGAGGAGGAGCAGGGCGGGCAAAAGTAAAACAAATCCTGGAGATAACTTGTTTCGTTTCAATATTCCGCCTCCGGATTACAGCCAGGCATCAGGTGTATTCGTCTCAAAAATGGTAAAATTTAGTACGAATTGGCGCGATTCGTCTCACCTGTGAGACGAATTCAAAAACTTCAGGACATCCTCGTCACTTGGTTGCGCCAACAATCCGACGGATTTCCATTACCGTTTCTGCGGCTCTCTGGCGCAACTCTTTTTTTCTGGCAATCAGTTCCGACTCTGTGACCACACCGCCGTTCACCTGAAAATGGAAGCGCAGGGCGTTGGAGGTGCCGGAGGGGCGAACTGTCAGATAGGTGTATGGGTCATTATCGAAATAGAACCGGATGCCCTCATCAGGGAAGCCGTGCCAGTTGACGGCGTCATACTTTCCCGTCTTGTAGATGTAAGTGGATGTTGCCTTGAACCCGCAGATTTCGAACCCGCCCGCCTTTGCCTTTCTGTGCAATTCCTCCGTCTTCTCAAGGATGCTCTTCTTTTTTGTATAGCCCGCAAGACCCTCATACTCGCCGTCCATGGGCGATGGTTCATAGTGATTATAAATGAGACCGATATCGGGGTCGAGGAAGATTTCCTTATCGAGAATTTCAATGAGGGATGTTTTTTGCTCCTTTGCCCATGCGGCGACTTCGGCGATGAGGAGTGCGGCGAATGTGCCGTCCTTATCCCGCACATGTCCGCCCTCGCCAAGGGAGAATTTGTCCTTCGGGGGACCGCCCAGTAGGGAAAATCCGTTCGATTGCTCCATTGTGGCAACATTGATGCAACGTTCCGGCGTCATATTGAGATATTCCATGACCACGGGGTCGCATTTTTCCTGGGATGGGTTAAGGCGTCCGTGCGAAAGGTTCAGGATTTTCTCCTTTTCCCAGAATCGGCGCACGCCGGCTGACAGCATGGCAAATCCCACCCACGTGCGCACAATGCCCAGACCGTGCTTCAGCGCCAGACGCGCAATGACATCTGAGGTGGTGTGGGACTGGGCGATGAATTTTTTCTCCGCATCCTGGACGCCGCCGTATTTTCTGATTTCGTAATTGAGGCGATACCACAGGACGAGGCACCAGGCATCATCCGCGGGGAGAAGTGTGTAATCAGCGCCGCCGTAAATATCTCGCTGGTTTGCGGGAACCTTGACCACCACGCCGCATCGGTCGGCATCGGGGTCAGTGCCGATGAGGATGTCAATATCCCTGAACTTTCCCGGGTATTCCTTTTCAAACGCCCGGACGCTTAGTTCAGCGGCGCGGCAATCGCCCGGGTCGGGCTGCTGCTCCCTGCCGGGCTCGGAGCAGAATGCGGGGAAAAGGCCGTTCAGCTCGTCCAGGGATTTGATTATCATCGGGTTCCCAAAGCCGGTGCCCTCAAGGATGGCGGGGACTGCCTTGCGACCGGCGCCATTAAAGGCGCAGAAGGCAATCTGGAGAGGCTTTTTCTGGCTCTTTATCATCTCCGGCTGGAGGAGGAAACTCATCACGTGCCTCACATGGCGTTCATGCATGTTGATAAGACGGTCTTTGCGTCCGCAGTAATCAAATTCCGGCAGAGACATTGCGCCGCCGAGGAACCAGAGCTGGTCGGACGCGGCATCCTTGAAATCGCGCAGGATAATCTGCGCCGCTGTGGCGGGCTTTATATATTTTTCATAAATCTCATCACGTTCCTGCGGGTCAAACTGCGAGCCGTTGCCGCAGGAGAGCTTGTAACCATTATAGCGATAATCGTTGTGGGAGGCGCTGACGAGGATGCCTGCATCCGCGCGGAGATTGGGAACGGCGAATGTGACTTCAGGATAGGGACATGCCTCGTCAAAGAAGTAAACACGGATGTCATAGCCGAGAAATAGACGGGCGATAAGGGCGGCAAAGTCCTGACCTCTTATGCGGCTGTCATAACCGATGACGATGCCCTTCAACCCCTTTTCCCTCATATAGCGCGCCACGCCGACTGATTTCAGAAGGACAACCTTGTCATTGAATGTGTTGGGTCCCTTCAGGATGCGGACGCCGATACCCTCCTCCTTTAACTTCAGGATGGATTCCTTGTCAAAAGCCATCTTCCCGCGAATGCCGCCTGTTCCGAACTTTATTTCGGAAACAAAGGCATTGGTAATATCCGCCCATCTGCCTGCGTTAATAGAGTCGCGGATGCCATCCTTCAGATGCGGAGAAAATTTATCGATGTCCGGGTCAGCAAGCCAGTCAATCAGATTGGGTATCACATTTCCCACGGCGAACTGATAATATCCCTGTTCTATCCTCCCAGAGTGAAGCTCCTCATTGAGGGATGCCATGATGGCGGACTCCGCAGTCTCAACCAGCCTTTTGTCCTCCAGCGAAAGAACATCTCTCACAGACATCTCTCTCCCCCTATATCATTAATAATAATTGAAACCGATACCTATGAACAAGCGGATGGGATGTCAATTATTTCTTTCCGGAAGCAAGTCTTTCCCTGGAATTTCCTGGAGGCTTGCAGGCGCACGTGCATTGGTCTTGACAGCATAAGGACTTTATGAGGATTATAAATTAATTCAGTAAACTCAGGAAATGCGATGGGGGACATTATTTCGTCAACAGAAGACCGTGCGGAAAGAAGTGTGACTTTGACGGTCACCAATCCGCTTGGTTTTCATGCCCGTCCCGCCGCCCGCTTTGTGGAACGTGCCAGCAAGTATGATAAATGCGAGGTCTTTGTGGAAAAGGATGGAACGCGTGTCAACGGGAAAAGCATCATGGGGCTTATGCTGTTTGCCGCGGAGCGTGGAAGTCAGATGGTTGTTATTGCGCGGGGGGAGGGGGCGGAACAATGTCTCCGCGACCTTAAGGAACTGTTTCTGAAAAATTTTGGCGAAGCGCCGGTGAATTAAAGGTGGAATCTGATGTCACACCAACGGCATTTTGAAGGCATACCCGTCTCCCCCGGCATTGTCACAGGAAAGGCATTCCGCCTTGACCCGAGGCGTCTTTCAGCTGAGCCGCGTCCAATCCCTGAGGCGCAGGTGGAGCAGGAGGTGGAGCGCTTCAAAAAGGCAGTGGAGACCTCAAAAACACAAATCCAGAAGATTCGGAAAAAGGTGGAAAAGGACACGGACTCATCTCATGCCGCCATCTTTGACGCCCACATGCTCATGCTGGATGACCCCATTCTCATCAGGGAGACCGTTGAGGGCATCCGCCGTGAGAAAAAATGCGCCGAGTATGTCCTCAGCCAGACTGTTGACCGTCTGGCGGTCCTCTTTAAAAACATCCCTGACGATTATTTCTCCTCACGCGCCACCGATGTGTATGACGTTGCCAACCAGATTATGAATAATCTGCGCAAAGTGACCAGTCATCCACTCCGCACACTCACGGAACCCGTCATTGTTGTTGCCCATGACCTTGGTCCCTCGGACACCGTCATGATGGACAACTCCCGCGTCATCGGATTTGTCACAGGCATCGGTGGTCCAACATCCCACACGGCAATCATGGCTAAGGCTCTGGAAATCCCAGCCGTCGTCGGCATTGCCGGCATTGCGGATGAGGTCTCAAGCGGTGACACACTCATTGTGGACGGCGGCGGCGGACGGGTTATTCTGAATCCCACTGAGGATGAACTGAAAAAATATGAAGCCTTGCAGAGGAAAATACAGGAGCAGGAACAGTCCCTCTGCCTCTTATGCGAGCTGCCTGCCGAGACGATTGACGGACACAAGATTGAGCTTTCTGCAAATATTGAAATCCCTGATGAGACGGCGCATGTGAGGTCGCACGGCGCTGATGGCATCGGCCTCTTCCGCACGGAGTTCCTCTACTTAAATCAACCAACCATCCCGGATGAGGAAGAGCAGTTCGCGCTTTACAGGCACGTCCTCGAAGAAATTAAGCCCAAGCCTGTCATCTTCCGCACCTTTGACTTAGGCGGCGATAAATTCATCTCCGGGGTTCGCTTCAAGGAGCTCAACCCCTTCATGGGACTGCGCGCCGTCCGTCTGGGGCTTGCCAATCCTGAAATCTTCAAGGTCCAGCTCCGCGCTATCCTACGCGCAAGCCCGCATGGCAACGCAAAACTCATGTTCCCCATGGTCTCATGTGTTGAGGAAGTCAACGCTGTCAAGGGTCTCCTGAAGGAGGTGCGGGATGAACTTGACTCTAAAGGCATTCCATATTCCCGCGAGATGGAAATCGGAATCATGGTGGAAATCCCATCCGCGGCAATCACGGCGGATATCCTCGCCAAAGAGGTGGATTTTTTCAGCATCGGCACGAATGACCTCATACAGTATACCCTTGCCGTGGACCGCGTGAATGAGCGTGTGGCATACCTTTATGAACCTTACCACCCCGCCATACTCCGCCTTATCCGCGACATCATCAATGCCGCGCACAGGGAGAACGTCTGGGTCGGTCTCTGTGGCGAGATGGCGGCAGACCCCATGACGGCAATCATTCTCATCGGTCTGGGCATTGATGAACTCAGCATGGGACCTGTTGCCATCCCGGAGGTAAAACGCGTCATCCGCAATATTCGCCTTGCAGATGCGCAAAGGCTCTCGGAAGAAATTCTCCGGATGGGCACTCCCGCCGAAATCAGACGCCTTGTAACCGCCTACGCCCGGCAGTTCATGTGACGTTAAATGCATGATAGGCTCGCAAAAAAAAGAGCGGGGAACGCCTCCCGCCCTTAAATAATTTTTAAATTTCAAAAGGGACGAGATATGGCGTTCCCCGGAATTTTGCGTGCCTAACCGCCGTGCCATTTTTCAGGCGCCGCGGAAGTTACTTGGCGCGGGTTTTCTTGGCGGCAGGCTTTTTCTTCTTGGCCACAGGTTTCTTGGCAGCCTTCTTCTTGGTAGCGCACTTTACAGCCATGAGTTTCCCCCCTTTCTATCTGAAATTTTTATCCTTAAAAAAACCCCGACTGAAATTTTTTATCCTGACAGGGTCTCTTCTCCTCCTTCACACAGCCGGCGCATCTATTTGATGAACGCGTTGCATTATCAGCTAATGATGAATTACAATAGTTTATTTTTGAATGTGAGGCATCATCCGATTGCGTGTCAAGACAAAACGATACATCTGAAAAATTTTTTTCATTCCGTTCCGAGCCATATTTTTCAAGGCTCAGAGAGTGATATCACCATTTCGAAAATTTTTGCGTTGCTGGAATTTTTCTCAAGATTTTCGAAAAAAACAAAATTTGCATTTTGCCATAACGCAAAAAATGCATCGCTCTCGCGCCATCAATGATGCTCGAGAGATTGTGCAGGAAAAAATTTCACTTCATGCGGGCGTGGTAAAATTGGTTAATCATTCATAGGAATTCCACGAAGAGTCAGCGGATGTGATTTTTTCTTCATTGTAGATTATGATGTCGCCGCTTGTGGCAAGACTGACATAAAGCAGGCGCATAATCAGGCTGACTGACTGCTCCATTGGTTGCTGGTTTCGCATCCGCCTGAGGCGAACACTTTTGTAATTCAATTATTAATGATACCTTCAAAACTTATATTCTTACAAAAATTTCGCTTTATATTCAGCCCTTTGTCATTGTGCGG
>Ga0315294_10001954_pt1 | contig 22616 bp, 20 predicted proteins | sample YL17G13_40_MG_FD_203626 | JGI IMG/M metagenome (GOLD analysis project Ga0315294, IMG submission 203626) | Sediment microbial communities from Yellowstone Lake, YNP, Wyoming, USA - YL17G13_40 | ecosystem: Environmental > Aquatic > Freshwater > Lake > Sediment | place: USA: Wyoming | collected...
GGGCGATGAAGCTGGACCGGCCGACTCTGGGCGGGATGATCATAGCCAGCGGATTCGGAAACACCGGCTTTCTCGGCTATCCGGTGGTCCAGGCGGCATTCCAGAGGAAAAGCGCACTGGTGACGGCGGCGCTCTACGACGAACTGGCGATGGCACTGCCGCTTTACACGCTCGGGGTATTGATCGCCGCGGGATTCGCAGGTGAGCGAGTGAAGCGCGGGCAGCTTCTGGCCGTATTGAAGCTCCCCGCACTCTGGGCCATCCCGGCGGCCCTGCTTCTGCGGCCGGTCGGACTGCCCGAACCGCTGCTGGCGGCGATAGGCTACCTGGGATGCGGCACCATCCCGCTGGTGATGATCTCGCTCGGACTCTCTCTCAGCGCCAAGTCGTTGAAGGGGCTTGCAGCGCCCGTTCTGGCAGTCTGCGTGCTGAAGTTGGGCGTGCTGCCTCTGCTGACGCACTACACACTCCAGGCCGGCGGCGTCACCGGCACGATGCATCAGGTGGGCGTGCTTGAATCCGGGATGCCGAGCGCGGTGATGACCGGCGTGCTCGCATCGAAATTCGGCGCAAACGGGCGCTTCGTGGCCGGCGTGATCTTCGTCTCCACACTTCTCAGCATCGTCACTATTCCGACGATCCTGCTTATGCTCGGGGTGCAGTAGAGGCACCTGCCGCGGCAGAGGAAAGGATCCCTCTCCCCTAGAAAAGTTGGAGAAACGACAGACCGAGTACCCCTGTCAGAACCAGGGGACTTCATAGGAGGATGGCAGTTCCTGAAGGCACAGTTTGTCCACGCGAATGCTCCGGACAAGATGGCAAAAGTCCACGAGCAGCTCAATACGTTCCTGGCCCGCTTGAAGAAGGAAGACATCGTGAGCGTGAACACCACCGAGATCAGCTATTCGGGCATTCAGCCGTTCTACAGCTACACGGTGCTGGTTATCTACGAATCAAGCGAATAGTGGATAGTTGCTAGAGGATAGAAAGCCGGCCTGCGAGGCAGCGGCGGGGCTTCTGAATCGCTGCAGAATCCCCAGGAATGAATTCCTGGGCTACCTCGAGCAAAACCCTCCGGGTTAGGGCCTTTCGAGTTTAGTGGGCGCCCCGGTCACTTCCGCTCCCCTCTCCCAGATTTGGGAGAGGGGTGGCCGAAGGCCGGGGTGAGGGCTGAGGGACTAGAGGACAAACAATCCCCGGGAATGACTTCCCGGGCTGCCTCGGGCCGGAGTGCGGTACCCTAAGAAGCCTAGTACCCGCAGAAGGCCCTATAAACCTGCGATACCTTGCGAATGTAGTTCTGCGTCTCGCGGTACGGCGGAACCCCGTTGTACTTGCTCACAGCGCCCGGACCGGCGTTGTAAGCCGAAAGGGCAAGCGAGAGATCGCCGTATTTTTCGAGGTGGCCGCGCATGAGTTTGACGGAGCCCTCGATATTCTGCACCGGGTCGTACGCATTGCTGACCCCTAGTCCGCGGGCTGTGCTCGGCATCAACTGCCCTAGCCCCATCGCTCCCTTGGGAGACGTGGCATCAAGCCTGAAACCTGACTCCACAAGGATGAGTGCGACGACGAGCCTCGGATCAATCCCGTACCGCGCGCTGTAAGCCAGAATACTCTTCGTAATGGCGTCCAGCTCCTGATCGCTCAGCCTCGGGTTGAATCTGGCGATCGCCTTCCTGTACGGCTCGTAAATCTCACGTATGCGGGCGGCAAGGCTGGGGTTTCCTCCGCGTGATGCGAGAGGCCACGGCGGCGCCGAAGCCTGTGAGCTGCGTTCACCCCGGCTCTGGGGCGCAGACGCAGTCTGCTTTGCCTTCGGTTTCGAGGCGAGCTGCTTCTCCCGCGCGCTCACGTCATAATCGTATGCCGCTCTCTCGAGATAGAGGTCGGATAGACTGGCGACGGATTCCGGGCCGATCTTCACGAGGGCGCGGATTGTGTTCCCGTTCGCAAGGCAAGCGGGAGGATCAGCGGGAACCTTTACCACGACCGACTGGCCGTCACAGTTGAGGATGAAGGCGAGCGACTCTCCGCACTTCGCAATGCCGTTGACCGTTCCCCTGAGCTCGACCGTCCTCCCGATGTACGCGGGCAGGCTGTCCTTCAGGGCGGAAAGTCGCGGCGAAGTGGCGCCGAGCGACGTCCTCAGCGCGAGATACTCGTCGGCACGCGAAGCGGCGCCCGCAGCCCCTGCCGAGGTAAGAAGCGCCAGGCAGAGCGCCAAGCCTATGGTTCTGCGGAGTAACCTAGTACTTGCTTGCGTAAGTCCGCATTCCGTGTAGGGGAGGCCCTCAGCGGCCTCCCGGAGATCGGGCGACCGCAGAGGGTCGCCCCTACGATATGACGTGGATTTCCGCAACTTGGCACTAGTGAGCATAAGACGCAAATCCCCGTGTTCTACCTAGTTAGATAATCGGGGCGCCGCGGAAGTTCCTGCACCGATAGTTTTCGGGGTTTTCGCAAGTGATTGCCCGCCGCAAGCACGAGAGAAGGTGGCGGAGAGACCGGGATTCGAACCCGGGGTGAGACCTTGTAGCCCCACAACCGCTTAGCAGGCGGCCGCTTTCGTCCACTCAGCCATCTCTCCACGCTCCGGACGTGTCTATTTTACCACAGCCCGGTCGGAATTGCAATGAATTTCGGAATCGGCTTGGTCAGAACTCCACGTTCGGTAGGACTTCAGGATTGTTGATAGTAAAGAAGCCAGGTTTGTCATTCTGAGCGCAGCGAACGATCTTGTGCGAGCGTCCCGGCATCGTCGTCCGCCGAAGTGACGTTCCATTTGACTGCCGACGTCTCGGCGTGTAGACTCTGATAGACCGGAAGACGATTTCGAGGAGCAAGAGTTGACCCCACGAGAACGCCTGATCGCCGCATTCGATCTCAAGCAGCCGGATGACATCGTGCCGACGTTCGAGCTGCAGTTCCAGCTTGCCGGCGAGCTTCTCGGCAGGACGCACGTCACCCGCGAGCAATTGGAGAACGCCGCCGGGCGCCTCCGAAACTGTCAACCTGCCGCCCTGTGACCGCGTATTGTATATGCTGGAGTTGAGGCACCGCCTGCGCGCTGGTACAATCGCCTAGGAAATCGAATAAGTGACTTGGGTGAAACCGAGGGGAGGACGAGATGTCGTTAGCAGTTTGGAACACGTTCAAGCAGTTGAAGTGGGTGCTCATCGGAATTGGGATTCTTTACGTCCTATCAGTGGCAGCTGGCTTGGCGACGAGCCATTTTGGCCCGAAAGCGTTTCTTTCCTATGTAGAGAGAACTGAAACACATAGGGCGGAACAGGTGGAGAAGATCGTTGGCGGGCTTCGCGAGCCGTTGCGTGAGGGGCAGTTGGGAACGATAGCCATTTGCAGTGGGCTTGTGTTTACCATAAACCTGCTCGGGGATTTTGTAGAAGGCACGCTGTGCAGTATTCTGATCGTACCGATTGCTTTCACTCTCGTTCTTGGGAGCTGGATGCAAGGTGTAGGCCTTGCCGGTATTCATGGTTCTTCTTTCCTGTCTGTGTTTTTGTTTCTGCTCATGTTGTTTCTTGAGTGCATCACTTATGTTATTGCGACAGCGGCTGGTGCGAACATCGGGCTCTCCATTATCTTTCCAAAAAGACAAGCAGTCTCTTCGCGCTGGCAAGGGTTCAAGCGCGCATGGGGAGATGCTGGACGACTATATTTGATCATTGTTCTCATTCTTGCTCTTCAGGCGGTTTTTGAAGTTCTCTACGTCCGAAAGGTGCTGCTCATGGGAGTGTCAGACGTGCCTTTGATGCCCTACTAGAGGGGCCAGGGGAGAGGTGCGCACAACACTCCTATCAACTGCCGGGCGCCTCCCAAACTGTCAACCTGCCGCCCTGTGACCGTCGGATTGCCTACGCCGGAATTGACAAACAGTCTCTCCACTGTTACAATCGTGCATGAAAGCCAATAGCGAATAAAATGAACTTTTGGGCGAGATATGGAATGCACGATAAGGCCGGAAGAGCAGGGTGATGCCGACGCCATCAGGATGGTTTTGGATTCCGTCTTTCGGGATCCCCCGGAAGAATCTATCCTCGTTGATGTTCTTCGTGTTCGAGGCAGAGTTGTTTCGTCTCTGGTGGCCGTCTGCAACGGTCAACTGGTAGGACACATTCTGTTCACGCCCCTTTCGATTGAGAATGCACCGCGCCACCTTCGTGCGGCTGCGTTGGCGCCGCTCGCAGTACTGCCCGAGTTTCAACGCAAAGGAATCGGCTCCCAACTCGTCATGAATGGGATCGATGACTGCAGGGCTAAGGGATGTCACATCCTTGCCGTCCTTGGGAATCCCAAGTTCTACGGGCGGTTCGGCTTTCGGCGCGCTTCCGATTTTGGCATCGGAAATGAGTATGACGCCAAGGACGAATTCATGATCTTGCTTCTTGATCCCGCGGTGGTCGAAGGCATCTCGGGAACGGCTCGATACGTATCAGAGTTCCAGACAATGGGGATATGACAAGATGAAGAAGTGTACAAAAAAGTTCGTCGAATCTGCCGCCCCACGGTTCGCCGTGTCTGACCTCTCCGTGAAGAATGACGCGAACCCGTTCGGTGTCCGGCTGACTTGCGACTTCCCAGGGATAGGACGGATGACCATAGAGCCATTTCAGGAGAAGCACTTTGAAGCGTTTCGCCACTTCTACGACCGTTGTGATCCCGAATGGGATCTGTCGGCCGAATCGAGAGCGCTGTGTGACCAGCACGATACGAGCAGCAACACCTTGTCGGACATCGTGAGACGCGTCGCGTCCGAAGAGGACGCCCGGTTCCTGATCTGCACGCAGAACCACGTGATCGGATATATCCTCATTGAGGAAATCGGACGGATCAAGGCCGGAGAGAGAACCTTCTTCGGCGAGGACTATCACGCCGAGCTGGACATTGCCGTATCGGACAGATTCCACGGGACCGGCCTGGCGTCGTTCGGCATGCTGTTTCTCAAGCTGGTGGCCGCGATCGCCGGAGTGGGACTGGGGCTGATCACCAGTCCTGAGAACCAGCGGGCAATCCGATTCTATGAGAAACACGGCTTCATTCCCACAGGGCACAAGGATATCTACATTCCGCACACTGGAGAACGCAAGGCCGGACAACCGTGGTACGTGTTGGAGAGGAACGAACTCGAAGAAGGAGAGGCCCAGCAATCGCGTGCAGTCGACCGGTAGGACGCAGCAGCACCATTCCGATGCCGCCCGACCAAAGTTATGTAGTGGTGACAGGCATCAGCAGCAGCTTCGTTGCAGACGGCGGGGTATATCCTCTGATTCGTCCTCGAAACGCCCTGGATGTCGTGACTCTTCCTCCGTAGCCCGCCCGTTTGACGTCCCAACCGCCGGGTTGTAAACTAGCCCTTGTGGAGTGGGTCCCGACTGTCGGGACGCCTTGTCTACCGATGATGTATCCCAACACGGAAGACAAAGCGGCGTCGTGCCGCCGCACTCCAAAATGGTTCGACTTGATACCGTGTTGGAGCGAAAGATGACCCCGAAAGAGCGCCTGATCGCCGCATTCAACCTCAAAGAGCCTGATGACATTGTGCCGACGTTCGAGCTGCAGTTCCAGCTCGCGGAGGAGCTTCTGGGAAAGAAGCACGTCACCCAGGAGCAGCTCGACGCCGCCGAGGGTGAGGAGCGCGACCGGCTGCTGCACGAGAACGCCGAGCTGTACATCGAGGAAGCGGAAACGCTGGACTATTCTCAGATCTCGCTCAGCATGGGGCCGCACGGATTCGAGGACCAGGTTGAGACAGCCAAGCTCCTCAAGAAACTCTCCGGCGACAAGCGCATGATCACCGCTCACGTTGATGGCACAATGGCGATCCCGAACGGCGCGAATATGATGGACGTGGCTGTCCGCCTATCGGAGAATGCCGATGAGGTCCACGAGGAACTGACCCGTGCCGCGGACTGGGCGATTGACACCGCGAGGAAGCTCGTGGATGTGGGGGTCGAGTGCTTCAACATGTGCGCCGACTACTGCTTCAACGACGGGCCGTTCCTGTCCCCGCGCATGTTCCGCGAGTTCGTGACGCCTTACCTCGCAAAAGTGATCGCCTCCATGCGCGAGATGGGCGCGTATGCGGTGAAACACACCGACGGCAACATCATGCCGATCCTCGATCAGCTCGTCGAATGCCGTCCGCACGCCCTCCATTCGATAGACCCGCAGGCGGGGGTTGATCTCAGGCAGGTGAAGTCGCTGGTGGGAGATAAAGTCGCCCTCTGCGGGAACGTGAGCTGCGCGATTCTCCAGACCGGAACGGTGGAGGACGTCATTGCCGACTCGGAGCGCGCGCTGAGAGACGGGATGCCGGGCGGCGGGTTCGTCTTCTGCACGAGCAACACCCCGTTCATCGGCATGCCGCTCGAAAACTACCTGGCGATGCTGGATGTGCGGAAGCGGATGGGGAGGTACGACGGCGGGTAGTTCGCTCGGGCGGTCATGCCGGCACTGCGGCGAGACCCAGTTGCTCGCCCACCTTCTCCCATGCTTCCCGGAGGACCCAGTCGGGCCAGAGGCGCTCCGACCAGTGGCGGCTGCGGACGAAGAGCAGAAAGGCCAGGAACTTCGGCATGTCCACGCGCGTATAGCGCATGATCACGTGCCAGTCCAGGCTCACCCGCCGGCTTCGCATGATGGTGATCGCGTCCCACCAGTCCGCGCGGTTCTCGTGCATCACCAGAACCTTGACGAGTACGAGATCCTCCGGCGAGATCACGCGGAACTTCTCTCCCAGGATATCCTTTTCCATGCCGCGGGCGATCATCTCATCGTCCACAGGGATCGTGGCTCGGCTGACATTGATATTGAACACGAGATCAACCAGGGTATCGTTACTCCATGACTGATACAGCCATCGCGGGTCCGAGCGCTTCGCGACGAACCCGGCGTCGTGCAGACCCTCCAGGGCCTCCTCCGCGCATTCCTCGGGTATGAAGAAGTCTATGTTCTTCGTCGGGCGCTGGTGATCGTAGACTCCGACGGCGATGCCGCCTCCGACGACGTAGGGCACGCCCAACTCCTCGATCACGTTCCTGGCGCGGACGAATATCGGCATGCGGTCTTCGAGCTTCATCGGATCATCTCTTATGCCAATTCCGGATACCTGTGATGTAAAATGCGGCACGCCCAGGAGGGCGAAGTTCCCGCTGAGGGAAAAGCGGCTCGACAGGAGTCTCGCCCTCCCATTCTCACTCCGGCTCGACGGGAGTCTCGCCCTCCCATTCGGCCTATCCACAACAGAGTTTCCCGCAATTCGTATTACGCCGCGCGCCGTGCCTCGGCCCGCTGAATGTTGTACATGCGCTTCACTTCCTCCACCGTGGTAGCGTCTTCGGCCTCCCGGTCGGCCCTGATCGGAGTAACGATCCTCGGAAACCTGAGCGCGTATCCGGTTCGGCCGCCGTCTCTCCCGGCGGTGTGGCTCGGGCTCCGAGTGATCTCATCCGCGAGGACCTCGGTCACGTACCTGGGCTCAACCCATACGTTGGGCTTGTACAGGCTCTCCACTCTGGCCGGTTTCTCTTTCAGGCGGATCTCGTCGAGCCTGGACTTCATGTCCTTCCATCCCTGGTCGGAGAGGCCGCTCGCCACGCGGGTGATCGTCTGGAACTCGTCATCGGCCTCATCGTACACCGCGCAGAGGATGGAGCCTATGCCCCACTTGGCACGCTTGCCCCTGCCGGCGAAGTAGCCGACGATCACGCAGTCCACGGTGTCGCGGAGCTTGCCCTTGTAGCTTCGTTTGAACTTGATCCAGTCGAAGGATCGTCGTCCGGCGCGATACGGGCTGTCCAGGCTTTTGGCGATTATGCCCTCAAGGCCCGCGGTAAGCATGGAATCGAAGAAAGCATTGACTTCATCCGGATCGTCCGAGATCAACGCCTGTGTGGTCTCGATTGTCTCATTTGGCGAGATCATTTTCCTCAGCGCGTCCCGGCGGCGGACGTACGGCTCGTAAAGTATTTCCTCGCCGTCCCGATAGAGACAGTCGAACGCCATGAGCCTGAGCGGGAGCTCCAGCTCCTTTTCCTCGACGAGATGCTTTCTCTTCCGCTGGACGGTGATCTGGAACGGATGGAACTCGCCGGTTTCGGGATCGTAGGAGACTGCCTCGCCCTCGAAGATCGCCCGATCGGCCTTCACCTGCCTGAGCGCGGCGGCCGCCAGGTCCGGAAACATCTCGGTCGCGTTCTCCAGATTCCTCGTGAATATGGTGACGCGCTTCCCGTCCTTGTGAATCTGGAGGCGGATGCCGTCGTATTTCGGCTCAACCGCGCACTTGCCCAGGCGCTTCAGCAGATCCGTTATGGACTCGACACGCTCGGCCAGCTCGACCCGGATCGGATTGCCGACCCGCACCTCGAACGCCTTCAGCCGATCGGGGCCTTTCTCGTATAACTGATACGCCACCAGACCCATGTCGCCGCTCAGGCTGTAGGCACTCTCAATCACGGGTCGCAGGCGTCTGTCGCCGGCATACGCGCAGGAGAGGCCGTCCATGATAGTCATGTCGCCGACTCCCAGGCGCAGCTTGCCGATGGGCACGCGAAGGAGATAGCGCGCCTCCTTCGGGCCGATGCGTCGAATCAGGCCGGCGAGCCCGGACACCTTCGCCTCGATGCTTCCCTTCCCGCTGATCCGAGCGAGATGCAGGAGGGCGTCGTATGCCTGCCTCACCGTCAGCCCTTTTCCCTTCCACGTGATCAGCCGTTCCGCTACCGAGCCATAGTCTCCGATCTCGCGGTAGAGCTCCTTGACGTCGTCCACATTCCTGCCCGTGGCTTCGGCGATCGCGCGGGCCATGTACTGCTCGCTGATACCGATTTCGGTCGCTTCGTAGGCCGGAAGGAGGATGCCCTCGGACAGGTAGACGATCTTGCGTACCTCCTCGGGGTCGGAGCTCGCTCTGAAGAGTTCCGCGAGCGCGTCCGTCATCGCATTTCTGGACGCAAGCTCGTCAAGCTTCTCGAAATGATCGGCGAGCTGCGAGAGTTTCAAAACCTGCCTCCCAAAGCAAGTGCGTGATATAGGGAAAACCGCAGGGATCAGTGAACAGTGAACAGTGAACAGTGATCAGTTATCAGTTATCAGTCGGGGAACCGGAAACTGGTCACTGGTAGCTGATCACTCCCCTGCCTTCCCAGTTCGTGGAGCAGGTCTATGTCCTGCGGACTTCCCCTCACGTATATACCCTCATTCCCACGGACGTTGTTGAACTAGCCCACGCGTGGTAAAATGCCAGGGGGGAAGCGATGGCCGGCAGCCGCGAAAAGACGACCGAAGCCGTCATCACAGGAGCAATCCGCCTCAGCGGGGTCGCCACGATCATATTCGTGGTCCTCATATTCGCCCTGCTGCTGCGGGACGGCCTGCCGGTGTTTCGGTACACCAGCCTTTCGAAGTTCCTCCTCGGACGCGACTGGCAGCCGCTCTCGGGAGTGTTCGGCGCTCTGCCGCTCATACTGGGCTCACTGCTGGTCACCGTCGGCGCAGTGGCAATCAGCGTCCCCATCGGCATTGCAGCCGCGGTTTACATAGGAGAGATCGCCGGCCCCAGGGTCCGGGAAGTCCTGAAGCCGGCGGTCGAAACCCTGGCGGCTATACCCTCTATTGTCATCGGCTTTATCGGGCTGATGCTGCTGGCCCCGTGGATCAAGCAGGTATTCAATCTGCCGACCGGCCTGACCGCGCTTGCCGGCTCGATCATGCTGGCGTTCATGGCGATGCCGACCATAATCTCGATCTCCGAGGACGCGTTGAACGCCGTGCCGAAGGAATACCGCGCGGGTTCGCTCGCTCTCGGGGCGACGCAGTGGCAGACGATCAGCAGGGTTGTCGTTCCGGCCGCGAGAAGCGGAATCCTCGCCGCGGTGATGCTGGGCGTGGGCCGGGCGATCGGCGAGACGATGGCGGTTCTCATGATCACGGGCAATGCCGCGGTGATTCCCCACACATTCCTGGAGCCTGTCCGTACCATGACCGCAACCATCGCCGCGGAGATGGGCGAAACCGTCCAATACAGCGCTCATTACCATGCGCTGTTCGCTATCGGCGCAGTTCTCTTTCTCCTCACCTTTACGATAAACCTGATCGCCGATCTGGCGCTTCAGAGGAGCAGGAGGTAGAAGGTGGATCGGAGAGTCGCACAGGGCATAGCCTTTGCGCTGCTTCGAGCGTCCGCATTCGTGGTCGTCATGCCCGTTCTGCTGGTGCTCTACTTCCTGATAAGCAGAGGCTGGAGCGCCATAAGCTGGGGTTTCGTGACCCAGATGCCTTCGGGCGGGATGACGCAGGGCGGCATACTTTCGCCGATCGTGGGAACTCTGTACCTGGTGACCTGCACCGTCATTATCGCTCTGCCGCTCGGCGTTATGTCCGCCATATACCTGTCCGAGTACGCGCGGCCGGGCTGGCTCACGCGACTGATCAGGCTGGCGATCGTGAATCTCGCGGGCGTGCCTTCGATAGTGTACGGGCTCTTCGGGTATGCAGTGTTCGTCCTGCTCCTGTCGCTGGGCGCGTCAATCCTGGCCGGGTCTCTCACCCTGGCGCTCCTGATCCTGCCGGTGATAATCGTCACCGCGGAGGAAGCCCTGGTTACCGTCCCGCAGAGCTTCCGGGAGGCAAGCCTGGCACTGGGCGCGACGAAATGGCAGACCGTCCGCAGAGCGGTACTGCCGAATGCGCTGCCGGGCATCATCACCGGCGCTGTGCTGGGAATCGGCCGAGCGGCGGGCGAGACTGCCCCTATCCTGTTCACCGTCGCGGCGTTCTACATGCCGAACCTGCCGAGGTCCATCTTCGACCAGGCAATGGCGCTGCCGTATCACCTGTATGTAATGTCAACCCAGGTTCCGAATGCGCCGCTCCGCGTCCAATGGGGCACGGCACTGACTCTGCTGATGATCGTCCTGGGGATGAACCTCACAGCGGCGGTCATCCGGGCAAGATTCAGGAGGCGCAAACCTTGGTAGACGAGGGCATCAGCGTATCCATAAGGGACTTGAACGTGTACTACGGCGACTTCCACGCGATCAAGCACGTGGCCCTGGATATCAAAGCCCGGGACATCACCGCGCTGATCGGGCCGTCGGGAAGCGGCAAGTCCACCGTCCTGCGCGCGATTGACCGGATGAACGAGCTGATCCCGGGAACGCGGACCACCGGTGAGGTGATAATAGAGGACCGAAACATCTATGAGCCGGATGTGGATGTGGTCGAGCTCAGGAAAAGGGTCGGCATGGTATTCCAGCGTGCGAATCCGTTCCCCATGTCCATATTCGACAACGTGGCGTACGGGCCGAGGATACACGGGACGGCATCGGGCACCGGTTTGGAGGAAGTCGTCGAGCGGAGCCTTCGATCCGCGGCGCTGTGGGACGAGGTGAAGGACAAGCTCAGGCAATCGGCGTTCGCGCTCTCCGGCGGCCAGCAGCAGAGGCTCTGCATCGCGCGGGTGCTTGCGGTGGGCCCGGAAATCCTGCTCATGGACGAGCCGGCCTCCGCGCTGGATCCGATCTCCACGCTCAAGATCGAGGACTTGATGCGAGACCTGGCGAAACAGTACACCATCATCATCGTTACGCACAACATGCAGCAGGCGGCGCGCGTTTCGACCTACACCGGCTTCTTCCTCAGCGGCGAGATGATCGAGTTCGACCGGTCCGAGAAGATATTCACAAGGCCGGAAGACAAGCGGACGGAGGATTACATAACCGGAAGGTTCGGATAGACGGCGGAATGGAGCACTGGAGTAGTGGAGTAACGGGTTCCCAATACTCCGATACTCCAACACTCCATCACTCCACAAAGGAGGAGATGCATGACAACACACGAAGCGCGAAAGGCATTCACCGAGGAGCTGGTATCGCTTCAGGAGGATCTGAAGCGGATGGGAGCGGTCGTCGAGGAAATGCTGGAGAAGGCCATCAAGGCGCTGGCGAACCGGGACGTGGAGCTCGCAAGAGAAGTCGAGGACATGGACGACATAGTGGACCGCTACAACATTGACATCGAGACCAGGTCGCTTCGGCTCCTTGCGCTCCAGCAGCCCATGGCCGGGGACCTCCGAACCATCGCGGCGGCGATGAAGATCATCACGGACGTGGAGCGCGCCGGCGACTACGCGGTTGACATAGCGAAGCTGGCCGAGCAGCTCGCAGACCGACCTCTTTTCAAGCCCCTGGAGGATATTCCCAGAATGGCGCAGTTGGTCCAGCAGATGCTCCGCGAGACCCTGACGGCTTTCGTGAGCAGGGACCTGGACCAGGTTCAGCAGATGATCGCCCACGACGAGGAAGTTGATCACCTGTACCACAGCCTTTACGACGAACTGATCGGCTTCATCCAGAGGGATCCCGGTTTGACGGACCAGGCGGTCGGCCTGCTGCTCCTCGCTCGATACCTGGAGCGGATCGCGGACCACATCACGAACATCGGCGAGCGGATCTACTACATGGAGACCGGCGAGCTGAAGGAACTGCATGTCTAGATTGCGGATATGAAATGCGGCAGGCTTCGAGCCGACCAGCCCCCTTACCTGTTTCGGAGCGCGATGCCTTCCCGTTCGAGGCCCTTCACGAACTCCGGGCTGAATGCATCTACTTCACGGTCAGTGCTGAACGCAAATGGACCCACTCTCCGGCCGTCTTTCAGGATCAGGGTAATGGAGTCCACTCTGTTCATAATGAATGGCTCAGGGTATGAAGCTTCTTTTAGCCCCGTCAGTAGAAGGCTTATCGACTCCCGATCTGTAACTCTCGTGGGGTCCGTGCCAAGCTGTAGATATATAGAGTGGGACAGGATGTCACAAGCCTTTACCTCGGACAGTCCAATCCCCTGCACAGCCGCCCGCACATCATCCGCGGGTGTGACGTTCGGCCGCGGGATGGATGATATCAATGCCGCCGCACCTATCAGGACGGCGGCAATCCCCAAGGCCCACCAGATACGCTTGGAGTTCATTCCGGCACCTCCCGCCTCTCTATTCAACGTGTGGACTGCATTTCCTCTCGGAGTCTCCTCGAAGTCCGCGTGCCTGTGGTATCATTGTTCCGGGAAACGCGTTCCTGCGATATGTAACCTGGACTGCCTGCAGGACGTAGGAATTACCAAATGAAACTCAACCCGGACAGGTGATGGCTATGCGGACAAAGTGCTTTCACGTAGTTCTAGCGATAGTGGTGGCCGCGGGCATGCCGAGCATTGGGCATGCGGCTGCCGCCGTGCCGGAGGTCAGTGCCGAGTCCCAGAGCGCGGTGGTGAAGGCCGTGAAGACCGTCGGCCCGGCGGTCGTGAACATTGACACCATCAGCCGGCCGGCGGCCACAATCTTCGACCTCTTCTTCGGCGAGCCGCAGCCGCAGCAGGGCCAGGGCTCAGGCTGGATTTACGACGGAGTCAACGGATATGTCGTGACCAACGAGCACGTGATCCACGGGGCAGAGCAGATCACGGTCACTCTGGCGGATAAGCAGCAGTACGAAGGCAAGGTGATCGGATCGGACCGGATCAGCGATATTGCACTGGTCAGGATCCAGGCGCAGAATCTGCCATCTGCCAAGCTGGCCGCCGCCGGTGATCCGGTAATCGGTTCGTGGGCGATTGCGATCGGGAATCCCTTCGGATTCCAGAACACGGTAACGGTCGGCGTGGTCAGCGCGACCGGCAGGAATCTGAAAGCCCCGGACGGCCGCGAGATGCAGAATCTCATTCAAACCGATGCGGCGATCAACCCGGGGAACTCCGGCGGCCCGCTCTGCGACATCAATGGGAACGTCATCGGTATGAACACCGCCATCATCCCCTACGGCCAGGGCCTCGGCTTCGCAATCTCGGCGGACACGATCCGGAAGGTCGTCCCCGATCTGATCAAGAACGGCAGGGTCATCCGGCCGTGGGTTGGATTTGCCTACCTCGATTTCACTCCCCAGCTCGCCCGCCGGTTCGGCATGCAGTACACCGAGGGCGTGACCATCAAGGTTTACAGGGGCTATGCCGCGGACGAAGCGGGCCTGATGACGGGAGACGTCATTGTGGAGGCCGCCGGAAAGCCGATCAAGACGACGGACGACCTGGAGGCGGCCATCAAGGGGCTGAAGGTGGGCGACAAGCTGCCGCTGGTGGTCGTGCGCGAAGGGAAGAGGTACAAGCTCACACTCGCCGTGGGCGAGATGCCGCGGGGCTAGTTGATAGGAGATAGTTGATAGTTGATAGAGAGGGAAGAGAGAAGGCTGGGACGAGGGTGGTGTTCGACGTTCTCCCAGTCCCCGCGTCTCCGCGTCACCTCAGCACGTAACAGTTCACGATTGCGCCTCCCGGGAAGGACTTCGCTCTGTCCGGCCTAATATATCAGGTGAGGAGCAAATCATGGCGGGCGAGCCGTTGAGTTTCTTCGACGCCAACTGCATGGTTGGCCGGTACAAGCAGTTCCGGACCGGCAGCTTCCACACCACCGACCGACTCCTGGAGGAGATGGCCTACCACGGTATCTCGGAGGCGCTGGTCGTCCACGCCCTCTCGCGCGAGAATCATCCGCTCACCGGCAATGCGGCGATCCTCGGCGAGGTGGACGCCCGCAGGAACCTTCACCCCGCCTGGAGTGCGTTACCTCCCCGGAGCGGTGAGCTTCCGAAGCCGCACGATTTCATCCGCGAGGCGCTGGACAAGGGCGTGCGCGCGATCTGGCTCTTCGCCGGACAGTATTCCTTTCCGCTTTCGGAGTGGTGCGTCGGCGCGCTGGTGGAGGAGCTGGAGGAGCATAGAATTCCCACCTTCATAGACGCGGACCCGGAATACGCCGCTTTCGGCCCGGAGCGTTTCGACTGGGATCACATTGACGAGCTGTGCCGAAACCACCCGGGGCTTCAAGTGATTCTATCCGCGGGCAGGTTCAGATCGAGCAACCGGCTGCTCTATCAGCTCATGGAGAGGCACAACAGCCTTCACATCGAGCTTTCCGGCTACTGGCTTTATCGCGGGATCGAGTTCATCTGCCGGGAGTTCGGCGCCCAGCGGCTGATGTTCGGCACTCGAATGCCGCTGCGGGACCCGTCGTGCACCGTTGCGATCGTGAACTACGCCGAGATTTCGGACGAGGAGAAGCGCCTGATCGCGGGCGACAACCTGAGGACGCTGATGAAGGAGGCGAGATGGTGACGGGCGGCAAGTTCCACGACTATGCCGCGGCCGGGAAGCCGCTGAAGGACGAGTTGGTCATAGACGCTCACACGCACCTCGGCGTCTTCAACCGCTATCACATCCCCGACGCGGACACGGATTCCGTGGTAAGGGAGATGGACCGCCTGGGCGTGAACCGCGCATGCACCTTCGCCTTCGCCGGCGTGAACTCGGATTTCGTCTACGGGAACGACGTCACCGCGGCGGCAGTCGGCAAGTATCCCGACCGGTTTGTGGGATTCGCGGTCGTCAATCCGCATTACCCGGATGAGATGGTACCCGAGCTGGAGCGCTGCCTTGCGCTCGGCTTCCGCGGGATCAAGCTGATCGCCGCGTACCAGGACTATCCCGAGGACGGGCCGAACTTCTTCCCGGCTTATCGATTTGCGCATGAGAACCGGCTGATGATCCTGAGCCACGGGTGGAGCAGCCCGGAGTTTCTCGACCGCCTGGCGAAGGATTACCCGAACGCGATTCTGATCGTGGGCCACTACTTCCACATGCCGGAGTACGCCGAGGTGGTGAAGAAGCATCCGAACGTGTACCAGTGCACGTGCGCAGCGGGGCTGAACTTCGGCGACATCGAGCGGATGGTGGCGGCCATGCCGGTCGAGAAGATCATCTACGGCTCGGACTTCACCGGCTGGCCGATGCCGTTCAGCTTCGGCCCGATCCTCTACGCGCGCATCCCGGACGACGCCAAGCGCGCGATCCTGGGGCTGAACATGAAGCACGTGTTGGAAGAACTGGGCGCGTGAGCAGGGTGTTGGGTGTTAGGTAATAGGTGTTGGGTTTTGGGGCGCCCTAACACCGAGCACCTGAGGCGGATTATTCGTGTCATTCTGAGCGCAGCGAAGAACCTCGATTCGCCCGCACAAGATCCTTCGCTCCCCTCAAGTGGGGAGGGTGTCGCCAGAGCACTTCCCCGCCCCTTGAGGGAGGGGATAGGGGGGAGGGGCCGTGAACGCTCACCCTGTTTGACACTCGCAATCTGCCATGCTAGACTGCCCTCGACATGAAGTTCCCCCGACACGCAATCCTATTCTGCGCGGTTCTCGCCACATTCGCCGTTCAGGTCGTGCAGGCGGATGAGGTACGCTGGCGCGTGACCCGGACGAAGCACTTCATCATCTACTACGCCGGCGCCGAATCCACCGCTAAGAGAGCCGGAGCCGTCGCCGAGGAATGGCACGCTGCTCTCTCCCGCAGACTGAAGTTCGCGCCCGAGGGGATCACGCCCGTCTACCTGTATCCCGACCGGCGCTCCTTCTCGGAGGCCACCGGGTTCGAGCCGGGCGAAGGAGTGGTCGGCACCGCTCACGCGCGGACGCTCAGGATTCGAGTGGACGCATCGGGCGCGTTCGCGGATGTGGCCCACGTGATCCCGCACGAACTGGTACACGTCTTCATCTCTCGGAGACTGCGCGGCTACTCCAGCCGGCTGCCGCTCTGGATGCACGAGGGCCTGGCGAAATACCTGGCCGAGGACTGGACCGGCCCGGACGCGGAGCTGCTCGCCGATGCCGCGACAAGTGGAGAGATTCTGCCGCTCGACCGGATTTCGAAGGTTCTCCCGATGGACGAGCGAAAGCGCGCGGTGGCATACGTGCAGAGCTACTCCGCGGTGCAATACATGGCCGATACTTACGGGCCCGAGAGCATCCCTGACCTGCTCTCCGAGATCGCGGACGGACGGACATTCCCAACTGCGCTGCTCTACAGCATCGGTGTCGAGCCGGACAGATTCGAGGCGGAGTGGCGGCAGTACTTGTGGGAAGAGTACAAGCTGGGCCGATGGGTGAAGCTCGGCATGGGCATCGCCTCCGCGGTCATGAGCCTGCTCGCGATCCTCGCCTTCCGCGCGCGGGTGATTGCCAAGCGCCGGAAGGCACGGGAGATGGAGGAGGGGGAGACGCGGCGACGGGGAGACGCGGGGACGGGGCGAACCTGGGACTAGGGATTGGGGGCTCGGGATTCAGAATCACTCAACACTCAACTCTCAACGTTCAACGCCCAACGCTCAACTCTCGACACTCAACATCCCTCACTCATCCCGCGCCCGGCGGCTCAGGAGGACCTTCGCCCTCCCGCCATCTGCGTTCATCGGCGTTCATCGGCGGTTGATTAGAAGATAAACGTCCTGTAGGTCGTGATGCCGAGGGCCCAGCCGATGAGGGTCCAGACGCTCGCGGTCACGTAGTCGCCGAGGATCAGGCCCATGAAGAACGGGAGCGCCTGCCGGTAGAACTTGATGCCTCCGTACCTGATCGCCAGGACCTTGCACAGCCAGCCGATGAATGCCGTGAACCAGAAGTAGTCCATGGCATAGCTGACCGCGAGGCCGTATCCGATAGGATGGAAAGGCCACCAGAGGAAGTGCGACTTCATGAGCGTGAGGAACAGGGCGAACGCGGCTCCGACACCCATGAAGCTCAAGGCCGGCGTGTCGGTCTTCTTCGGGTTGAGCACCCAGCCGTTCAAGCGGTCGAAGGCATAGCTCCCGATGCCCGTTCTGTATACCGCCTGGATCTTCGCCGTCGCCGCGCCGTTGACGTAGTACATGTGCAGGAGAGACCAGAACGTCGCCACCACGCCGACGAATGTGGCGAACATGATGATCCCGGCCAGCTTCCGGCCGCTTGTCCTGCTCACGTCGCCGATCTTGAATGCCTCCAACTGATGCGGCATGACGAGGTTGCGGTATCCCCGGTTGAACCAGTAGAAGTAGCTGATGATGGTGAGGTTTCGCGTGCCGAGCGCCTCAGTGCCGAACGCGGCCGTCATTATGTCCTCAGGGCGGTAGAAGTTCAGCTCGTGCGCCGGAGGCCCGAGCTCCGCCCGAATCCTGGTGATGGCAATGGCCACGATGAAGTACAGGGCGAAGAAGATTATCGGCACGAACGGCGAAGCTCCCGCCAGCAGACAGAACGCGAAGAGGAGCGACAGCCCGCATGCGATGCCGATCAGCGCGCTCCGATAGGACATCGGCTCCGTCGAGTCATCGAGCTCGGATTCCTTCCCGGCGGCGCGCTTGATCACCTGCCAGAGATACCTTCGGCTCGCGTAGAGCATGATGAGGGCCAGGGCAATCCACGCGCCGTCTGCCTGCTCCGCGAAATACGGGAACCTCTGCATGGCCGGACTTGCGCCCGGATCGCGCCAGCCCATTGCGACTGCGAACACGTCGAGCGCCTTCCGGAACACGTAGAAGAACCAGCAGCTAAACGACAGGTCGGCGGGCAGGAAGAAGGTCAGCCCGATCGCAAAGGGATAGAACGATATCGGAAACCACCCAACGCCGTTCCACGGCCGCGCTGTCATGAACGGCCCCAGGTCGTATACCTTGATCTGCACGCGCGGGACCGAGGGATAGAAGTAGTTCAGCTCGTTCAGCGTCTCCAGGAATGCCGGGATCGCGAATCCGATCCAGAGCATCCTGCTGTTGAAGAAGCCGGACGCTCCGCCTTCCCTTGTCATCTCGAGCGGCATCTGGATGATCGGGAATGTTAGCTTCTCGCGGTCAGCCCACTGCTTCCGAATCAACACATTCGTGCAGAGCATGATGTACGCGATCACCATCATGAAGCCGCCCCACACGGCGACCGGAACCGCCCAGCCGAGCAGATGCTCCCTGGTGTAGAGGGTCGAGCTGCCCTCGTAGAAACCGCGGAGCATGTCCTTGTCCCTGGGCGCGAACCAGCTCGGGATGTAGCGGTGGAACTTCTCCCAGCCGTTCACCGGATTGTCGAACCAGAAGACGTTGGCGATGTTGGGCAGGAGGTTGCCCATCATGTCGTGCCCGCCCATGGCGGTCGAGATCGCGAGCATGATGTAGACCACCATCAGTTCGCCCTGGTTGAGCGCGAGCCTCGGGAAACGCCTGGCAAGCAGAAGGTTGAACAGGGTGAGGAAGAAGAGCAGGGTGACCACCGTCATGAAGAGGGAGACGCAGGTGCTGTCGTTGCTCATCCACTTGATCTCGGTGACGGTGACCCAGTAGCAGTTGAACGGCACCAGGACCAGGCCGACGAGGAGCGCGCGGAAGCCGATCCCGGTGCGTGGAGTTGCGGTGTTCAATCCCTTCCCCTGTCAGCGCGGAGTGACGGTTCGGTTTCCAATATATCAGGGGCGTCGTAAGAGGTCAAGGGGGCGTGGAATGCTTGACGGTTAATGGCTGAAGGGGGGCGGTGAGAGGTGATGCGGCATACGTCACGGCGGATGCCGGATCCGCGCTCTTACTGTCCAACCGCGTTTCCATCTGGTGCTGGATTTGCAGTTCAGCACCCGACGGCAAAACGGCATCTGTGATGCCGCCGATCTCCCTTTTCAGCTACGGCTACGGCTCCGTCCCATCTTTCGGGGATCCGGCGGTACCGCTCGGGAGGAATACGGTTGCGTGGAGTCGAAAGCGTAATTATGCACAATTCAGACGCAGACCGTACCGAAATAACGATGGTCGATAGGGTTATGGAACAGTTGAACTCACCTTTCCGCTACCCGGGCGGGAAGTTCTATGCGCGAAAGCTGATCTCGGAGCATATTCCGAGGCATACCTACTACGCAGAGCCGTTTGCTGGGGGTGCTTCCATCTTCTTCGCGAAGCCAAGGGCCCAGAGGAACGTGCTGAACGACATGGATGAGGAGTTGACGAACTGCTACATTCAGATCCGCGACAACGTCGAGGCGCTGATCTCACGCCTCGATGGGATAAGGGCCAGCAAGGAGAATCACGGATACTTCAAGAATCAGTTCAAGCCAAGCAACCACCTGGAGCGCGCTTTTCGCTGGTACTACCTTAACAGAACGAGCTACTCAGGCATAATGAAGATGGTCAACTGCTATTGGGGCTATGGCGATATCTATAGCATGCGCCCGGAGAATTGGCCTGGCCACCTGAGGAAGTGCAGCCGAAAGCTGCAGGGCGTGGAGATTACCGCGTGCGACTTTGAAGCCGTGATAGCCAAGGCCCCGGATGGCGCGTTTCTGTTCGTCGATCCTCCCTACTTCAATGCTGACCAAGACAAGTTTTATACACACAGCTTCACACGTGAGGATCATATGCGGCTGGAGCGAGTGTTGCATGAACATAGCTGGCGGCTCAAATTCCTGCTGACGTACGATAATTCTCCTGAGATTAGGCAACTATACGACTGGGCGCATGCTATCCTGGATAAGGAGTGGAACTATACCATCAACCGCACAGATGATCAGACGGGCAGGACGAATGGGCGGGGCAAACGGTACCAGGGGAAAGAGGTGTTCGTACTCAACTACGACGCTGACCTTTGCCGCGAACAATCGCCTCTAGGTGTTCCTGAAGCTGATCCAGCGGATGCCAGTTGGGATCCTGGGACAGCAGTACGGATGGCGTCCGCGGAATGAACCCATCCTCAGCTATATCAACAGGAAGGACGAACCGCCAGTCCTTGGATGCAGCACGTGACAGTTCGTCGGACGTCGATACTCCGTAATGGTCGTATAGCACCTCCAAGATGCCATCTTTGTCGATCAGTTCGAAGTTGCGCCCAGACGTGCCTCCCTTGATTATGGCGTTGTAAGGATTCGATATCAGTACATCCCAGGTGTCCGCCGCGTAGCGGTCATTCGAAGTCGCTGCCTTCTGCAAGTTGCTGCGGCTCCGATGAGACTTGACCTTGAAATGCGGTTCGCGAATAATCCGACAACGCAGTCCAGTGGTCATGGAGCCGCGTACTGCATTCTTCGTTTCCACTACGATACTCGTCTTGGTTTTCCGATGGATAATCTCGATGTCCTCATCTGGTCTGTTAGGCTGTGGATTTGGATTCAGCTTGTTGACCTGCCATTCTACCTTGTTGAGAAGGGATTCAAGAGCGGCCGTCCCATTGTACTCAGTGGCCTTGCCCCTCAGCATAGGTAGTACCTTTTGGTCCTCCAGGATTTCGAAAACCCGGTCTACCGGGATGTCGTACTTCTCGCAATAGGCAAGAAGGTCCTTCCCCAGGGCCTCCTGAAGCGACGCCTTTGATGATGCCCCATCCTCCATGCTCATAACCCCTCGAGTAGTTCGGCCATAGTGATGCATAGTGCATGCGCAATCATCTCCACGTTACGCACGCCAACGTTACGTTTCCCTCGCTCAATCCCGCTAATATACGTGCAGTCGAGTCGACAGAGATCCGCAAACTGTTCTTGCGACAGATCCCGGGCCTCCCGTAGCCCGCGGACACGCATCCCGAAACGCGCCAAGATGTCCGATGAGCTAGCCATACCCATATGGTAATGCAATGCCGAGAAAGAGTCCACGGACTATGAGTCACATTGCCTACGCCTTGTTAGCACGCCGGGCGCTCGACATGAGGCATCGGGAGCAATGCTTAATCTGCGAGGGGAGAATGGGTGATCGGAATCGCTTCGCGTGAGGTGGCGCTCCGTGCCCCGCGCCTCACCGGTTACTTAATCCGCGTTCATGTGTGTCCCTCGGCGGTTGATCCCGATCACCGCAGCTCGATCAGCCAATACGTCATCCCTTCGAAGTCTATCGGGATTGACAGGCCGGCGACCTTCAGGGGCTTTCCGGTGATGGCGTCAACTGCGGAGAGCTCGCCCGGTCGGAGGCCAAGGTTCGTGCGGTCCAGTCGCAGAACGGTGGCAAGCAGCTCTGGCGGCCGGCGGAAGGAGATGTAGCCGATCGCAGCGAAGACGATATACTGGACAGTAGTTCATGCACGGGCCTTCCTGGTGTAGGAGCCGGGCGACCCATGTATGAAAAAGGAGGCAGGATTCGATGCGAAAGACAAGTGTTCTCACTCTCATGCTAGCGGCCCTGCTGGCGACTGCCGCCGTCGGCGTGCAGGGAGCACAGATCTCCGGACCGGCGAAAACGTCTGTCGCCGGAATAGCCGCACCCACGCTGAGCATACAGAACGCGTTCAGGAGCATCGTGGGCAAGCAGACCTGGGCGGCGAACACGAAGCAGGAGGTGCTGACGGCCTTCACCAAGCTCCCATCGGGCATGCAGACAGCCGTCACGGCGGCGCTTGAGCCGAGCGTCGCCAGGAACCTCGGCTTGTCTACGAGCAAAACCATCCAGGCGATCAGGGGACCGAGGGTTACGCTGCAGTTGCCTTACATCAGCGATCTCTGGCCGGCCAGCGGAGACAGCTGCCCGAACAGTTGGGTGCTGATCTACGGAATAGGCATGAACTCGAACTGCCAGGCATGGTTTAACGGCGCGGCGCGCACCACTTACTACATGCCTTGGGGCGCGGACTGGGGCGAATGCATCGGGTTCCAGATACCTTCCGGGACCGCCATCGCCCACGATTACGACCTGTACGTAAAGGATACCGCCGCGAACAGAAGCGGCAATCACCGGAACTACCGCGTGGTCGCGCCGAGGAGCTGGCGCGGCAACCACGGATGGAAGT
>Ga0315294_10001955_pt1 | contig 22609 bp, 23 predicted proteins | sample YL17G13_40_MG_FD_203626 | JGI IMG/M metagenome (GOLD analysis project Ga0315294, IMG submission 203626) | Sediment microbial communities from Yellowstone Lake, YNP, Wyoming, USA - YL17G13_40 | ecosystem: Environmental > Aquatic > Freshwater > Lake > Sediment | place: USA: Wyoming | collected...
CAAGCCCCCTGCCCCTTTCTATTGATTATTCCCCTCTAAGTACCCGTGTCTGCGGACAGCATACTCCCCAAGGGGCAGCACGACGAACCGCAGCGGAGAAACGTCCCAGTAGCTCTTCCGGAACAAGCCGGCAACCATGGCGCCCTCCAGTATTAAAACCCACAGCGATTCATTTATCCGCAGACACGGACACTTAATTAAAAGGATCGTCTTCTATGCTTGGAAATTCCACATGTATCTTTAGCTTTTGCGACAAAAACCTATCAAATGTTTCATACACCTTATTAACCTCTGTTGTTGTAAGCTCTGTGGTGCTTTGTTTTTTAAGCATGCCGTCCTGGGTAATCTTCCATGCCCGCTTAACCATTGCGGCATCCATGGGGATATCCACCTCCGGCTTAAAGAACATCCTTGCGTCTATGCCGTTCTCTTGGCACGTATCAGCCACCATCTCGAAATACAGGTGCATAGCATTGTTTTGACGAATAGTTCTCCGGTTTGTTTCTTTATCTATTCTAATAAAAACATCCTTACCCTCTAACTTATTAAGCAGTGAAGTTAACCCTTCTTTGTTATAAATATCAATCTTCCCGTCTTTTATCTTCCCGAAAAATATACCCTTATTCTCGAACATGATTTTTAACGCTCAAATAAGAATTACCTATGTCGTTTATATGCCCCTTGATTTCCTGTTTCTCCTCTTTTGTGCCGGCGGCCTTAAATTGCTTCAAAAAGAATAACTGCAACTTCAAATATGTCTCCCTGAAAAGCAACCTTAGGGACTGCATTTCGTCTTTCATTTCGTCGGGCCTTAATGCCCTAAATTCATTTTTCATATTCCACTGCCACCTGATTAAACTTATTATCTCTATAAAGCAACCGGACCGAACCCATTTTGCCCGTTCTTCTATGAGCTAAAACGGAAACTATTGCTTCATTTGAAAACTCACTACCTTCCTGGATTAAGCGCGAAACCATCATCACTATGTCCGCCTCCTGAGCGACAAAGGAGCTATCGCGCATATCATCTAGTCCTGGCATATCGCTGGCTTTTGTCTTTTTAATATGAGCCACTAAGAATATAATCACTCCCCAAGCCAAAGCAATCTTCTTTAAGTCCCTCATAACCATGCCTATCTGAACCGACAAATTCTGCTTCATTGCCCGTAAATCAACGATGTAGTGGAGATGATCAACAAACACAACCCTAACTCCATACTTGGCGATTGCCTCAACTATCTTCTTTTCAAGCCAATCGGTAGTGTCTCCGGTAATCTTGTTCGGCAGGTAAAACGTTGGAACCTCTTTAAACTTACGCGTAAACTCCTTAACCGGAACCTCGTAGGTAAACCACAAACACTTAACCCCCTGTTCTGAAAAGTTCTCTGTAAGTGTCTGGCAAAATGACGTTTTACCTTGCTTCGTTGCCCCCGAAACAACAACCAAATTACCTTCACGGAAACCCTCGATGATAATATCAAGTTTGGGTATTTTACTCATCACAACCAATTCATCCCCGGACTCTTCGTTGGCTATCCTTTTAAGGTAATCCTCTACAGAAACAATCTGATCCTCTCCGCGATACTTTCTCCAAAGGTCTTTAATAACAGCAACCTGTTCCGCCTTCTTTTGAGCGTCTTGGGTTGAAGCTATCTCCTGCTCACAACGTTCTATTAATTTTTCTATAGATTCTTCCATTTTGGGTTATTTACGCTTAAATTATTCTCGGTCCCGAACTTACCGGCACGCCAAAGGTTAATCGTATGGCTACTAAAACAAACTGACAAAGTATATCCGCACTCTTCGGCCTTTTTACTATCAAGAAAGCCATCTATGAGTCTATATGCGTCATTTAAGTCTATAAATAGCCCTTGTTTGGCCTTAACATTTTTACCGTCCTTCCCAAAGTCAATGGCGGGATCTTTGCCGAATTTTTTCTTATAGGCCGAAACGAAATAATCTTTAATAGGTAGAAAGAAAGGGGTGGCTTCTTCAGATGCCACAATATTCTCTTTAGTTATATTATCTTTACTTATATTAGGGAAACCACTGGTTTCCACTTGGAAACCACTTACTTCCAACTCCTTAGAAAAAGGAGGATATTCACTTACTCTTTCTCTGTCTCCTTTAAAGGTTTGGAACTCATCAAATTTCTTGTATTTTTGATAGTATTTGTCTCCTACTTTATAGAGCCAAATTAAGCCAATAGTATTGTCTATTTTAATGTTCCTAATTTCTATAATTGAATTTCTAATATCAGCAACCGATATTCGTCTATTTTTTATAAAAACCTCGTCTTTAATATCTTCCGGGTCGGCAATATAACAACCATAGTCGTCTAAATAAGGAATTGTCCACGTGTAAACTAATTGTGCCTTCAAGGACAACTTGTTCACCTTTTTGGATTGAGATATTCTACGTGATAACATGCGACGTTGAGCCATATTTATTTCCTTCACTTAAATTACAACTTCTGCAAACAACTCTTAAATTATTTTCTTCATCGGTCCCTCCTTTACTTAAGGGAATTACGTGATGTATGTGAAAAGGAATATAGCCATTAATTCTAGCCGTTCTTGGTTCGTTGTTTATGGTTTCTCCTTTTTTACCACACAAGGGGCACGCGCAATTATTCTTCCAAAAAGTAGCCCACACACTAAAAAACACTTTTGATTTTAAGCACCTTCTTTTTATCATAATTGTTTTACTTAAAACGGTATATTTTCTACTCTAACCTCATCTTCTCCCTCCAAATTAGCTGTTTTTGGGGCTTCTGGAGTGTTTTTAACCTTATTTGGTAGTACGAACCCGTCTTCAGTCAGTTCTGCGTCTGGGTGCGCGAAATACCAGACATCAATAAACTTACCGGCAACGTTTGCCTTTACTTTCCAGGCTTTAACCTTTTTGCCTATCCAGTTAATACTATCCGGGCCATAGGCGTCAATCAAACCATTCATGGTTGTCTGGTTAAAGTTGGCATTGCCTTCTTTGGTGGGCGTTTTTAACAGAAATATGTCTTGCATCCCGTCTCTATATGCGCTTGGCTGTTGTTTCCCTTCATTGGCAATTTCCATTATATCTCCCTCTTTAAAGTCTTCCCCCTTCTTTAAGAACGCCCCTACGCTTACTTTTTTTTGATAAATCATAGTACTTGGTTCTTGATCTTCTCCTGGATACGATAAATATCCAGACAAGCCAAGAACGCTTTTTTATTTTCTTCATTACTTGTCGACCTTTTTTCTAAGACTTCTCCGTTTTCCTTTAGATTAAGAATCAAGTAGCCGGTAATGTTCGGATACAGGTTCATATCGTTAAGCATTAGGTGATAACCCGCACATTGCCACAGGTGTTCCGCATAAATTCCACTACCGGAGGTTTTGATGTCTCCGATCCACACTTGTCCGCCTATTTCTACTACCAAGTCAACTATGCCTCCAATCCAAAGACGCTCTGAGTAAATGTTTTTCTCGCTTTCAAGGAACTTAACTTTGTTCTCGGTTGACCAGTCAATAAAGTTCTGGATTGACTTGTTGTTGGAAGCACCTGAAACGATACCGTTATTGTTCTTAATCGCATTCAGGACAAGGTTTTCAATCTCTTCGTGGGTCTTGGTACCGTAGTCTCCGGCTTCTTTCTTGCGCCTACAATGCGCCTTGCGGGCTTCTTCAAGTACCTTATTTAACTCATCTAAGGCAATGGGCTTGCTCGGATCAGCGTTAAAGTAGGTCTTAGTAAAGTCCACGGCCATATTCGCAGCCCACTGAATAAGCGCTGGCTTAGCAACTACGCTTAAAACAGTCGTACAGCCGGTTAAGGCTCTGCCGTCTAATAGGTGCTGGTGTTTAGCTTTGTTAAATTCGTATTTCATAGCTTATGGCTTGGGCGAGCCGGTCGAACCACCACATTGGCTCCACAGCTACCCCTAAATAAACGGGTAGATTACCTGTGTACTGTTGTGATAATTGTAAGTGCCCAAGCCATAAACCATTAAAAATCAACGTCTTCCTCTTTGCCGGACTCATCGGACTCTTCGAGGTCTTTCTCGTCCTCTTCGCCCTTATCGAAGTCCGTTTCATCGGCAACTCCACTCTCAAGGTCGGAGATACCTTTTTTAATCGCTGCTTTGGGGTCTAATATTTCCATAATTATTTATTAATTTTTAATTGTTAAAATAAAATTTCTTTATTTTAAATATAATCCTGTGCCAACTCAAACTTACTGCCCCGGGGCTAATATTAAGTACCTTTGCGGCTTCAATACGAGTGAGATCTTTAACTATGTACCAGAAAATAAGTTCTATTTGCTCATCTGTAAATTTTATTTTTTTTCGTTTCATTTTTTTAATTTATTCTTATGATAGATCTCTCTGCTTCTTGCTCTGTACTTCTCCGGATCTAGCCAGTATCTCATGTGATTATTTGCCCTTGAAAGCTCACGGAGATGATCTCTATTGTTTAAATAGTACTCGTGTTGCTTAGCGGTAAAGTGTTCTCGGTTTTTTTCTCTCCAGGCACGTTCCCATGTCTTCAACTTTTCTTTTTGTCCCTTGTAATCAACAATCCAAGAGATATAACTATAGGCAACGTTGAATATCTTGGCTAACTCTCTGACGTCCTTCCAGGTCCCGCCAAACAATTCTTTTATTTCAGCTATGTTTCCTTCGTGCAATTTTCTGTTCATATTTTTACACCCATAAACATTTTAATCCCGACTGCCCTCGCAAGCCTTGACCAACCATCGTCATTTGGATGCCTATCTTTATCCCACCTATGCCAACGGATATGTTGAGAGCCGTTTTTAAAAATAAGTAAATTCGCTATGTTGTTGTTAAGTGGATTTTTGTCTATGTGATGTATGACTTCGCCCTTTTTTAATTTATAACCAAACCGTTTTAATGTTTTTCGAGCAAGTGTTTTTGTATAACAACTCGATGGATTGTTGCTTAAGTATCTTCCCCGTGGTTTTGTTTTAATTCCAGCCCTATGTAACGCGCGTGTAATTGTTTTATGAGCAACTTCCTCTTTTTTACAAATATCATTTACTGACTTACCACCAAGATAGTCTTTTATGTTTTTCTTGCTTAAAAAAAACCTATAATCTCCTTTTCTTGGCATAATCTATTGGGTCAATTATGTTTCGTGCTTTCCCCGGCACAACCCTTATCCACCCCTTTTTAATCATATTATTAATACATTCCGTTGCTTCGTTCCTGTGATTAAAACCAACCGCATCAGCGATCTCCTGACGGGTTGGTGAATAATTTTTATCAGAAAAATATCCAAGGATATATGTCCACACTTTTTCTTCTCTTACTGATAAAGGAAATTTTATGTTCGTATCCATAATTCCATTATACGCCTTTCAAAGTGCTTGTCAAGTGTATAACTCAAAACCCCTCTTTTCAGAGGGGAAATTAAATTATTTCGGGAAAATAAATTATTATTTATTTTTTTTATTTAATTAAATATCCGCGAATAATTGATGAGTTTATCGGCAAACATCTTACGTTAATTATTCCACAGCCGGCAAAATTCTTTTCTTTAAAGCAAACATAATCTCTGTCATAATCGTAAACAATTCCTACATGTCCGAACCTTCCACTATACATTAATATAGCGCAACCTCGGCACGGGTCTTTTGTGTTCGGTTTAATGTTGATCGCATTCCCGGTTGTTTCAAATCCGCTTTCTTTTAACAAAGAAACACACTGACTTGATATTGGACAGCCTACTGTTTTAACGGCCTCAACTACTGGCTCCGGAAGAATCATTGCTGAGATATAAGAGCCGTCACTCAACAAAGTTCCCTCCTCGAGTAACGGCTCTTCTTCTACGGACGCAAAATTATATGCTAAATTATACGGAGATTCGTCAACTACAAGGTTGGCTTCTCCGCGGGTAAACATCGTTGCCAGTATTGCTACCAGCGCAAATGTTAAAAACTTAAACAGAGTTTATTTCTTATATGCTCCCAGTCCTGCGGTCTTGAAGAATATCCTGCGAATCAGTCCATACAGACTTATAAGCATAGAAATTGTTCCAGCAATGGCTACGATTATCCCTGTGGCGCTACTAATCAATTCGTTGAAATTGTCTACTCCTATATTCACGCCCACAAGTTTTAAGATAACAACAATCGTGCTAACTACTCCCACGCTGAAAAAACCTTTAATTGTGGTGGAAAGTTTTTCGGCATCTGCCGCAGAATTCCACCAGGCCCCAAGTTGTCTTTTGCTCATATAATTATTATTAGTTAATTATTACGTTTTATAAACCCCATTAACCATCTCCATAAATTAAACTTTGTTCCCGTACTAATCTCCGAATCCTTAGTGAGTAAGAGTATCTCTGCCATTTCTATTGCCCCGTCAAATTCTGCTTGTGTAGCCACTACTATAGGCGTGGTTTCATCCCATACCCAGTATTGGTCAAAACTACGCGCCCCTTCTTTTAGGGTTGATTTGTTTGCGATATGCCTTTTTGCGTTCATGTCTTCATTAAAAGCATACACTTCGTCTGGGCTTTGCGGGTCTCTTTTTAAGATGTACATGTTTTTTTTTACGCTCTGGTTTGGTAGTCCGGTTATTTCCCGGACAATATACCTAATTCCATAGTCGTAAAAGTTATAATTATCTGCTAATTTTTTAATAAATGGATCGTAAGAATCAAATATCTGCCAGATTGGTTTATCGTCAATCATTCCAACTGCGTGGTTAATTGGATTCGGTACTAAAACATAAGCATTATTAACCGTTCCATTCCAAGCGTAAACTGCAATAGCCAAGGGCGATACCTTCAGGGCTTCTTGAAAGTCTTGCTTATAAACTATCTCATAGTTAATCGGAAACCTTTTAAGGAACTCTAAGCCAAGAGAATACATTTGTGGAGTTATCTTTGATTTATCAAAATAAGTTGTTTCGTTGTCTACCCAGGGCAATAGCTTTTCAGGTATCAGTCCATACTTATGCTTGGCGTCTGCTACACCCTTTAGAGAGTTGCCTTCACTTGGCTTGGTTCCGCTTACCAAAGCATCAAATCTGTCAGAGAAGTTGATATGCCCACTATCATCTATGTAGCCGTTGTCTTGTAGCCATTTGAGGTTGCCCACAGATATGAGTTTTAAGTCAATTAAACGCGTCAGGAGCATTTCTATGGCCGAAGTTGATGAGAAGTTAGTACAACACATAGATTCGAAGCCCTGACGCTGTTTTTCGCTCTTGGGGAGGTATGGAGTCCAATCTCCTGACTCCACTTTTATAAAATTGTCGATAGCCGATACTCCGAATAAATAGTCCTCTCCGACTACTGGTTCGGGGATAAAACCGCTTTTGATTGGCTTGCTTAACATAGGTTAATTGATAGTTAGTTGATTAACGAGAAAAAAGAGAGCCGGATCACCCATCAATCTTTTCCGATGGTCTCTTTTTGAGTAGAGACCCGGCTCTGTTGGAGGGATTCATTTGGGTTCGTCAGATGAGAACTTGATTTTAGCAACATTCTCGTTGGTAGTGAGTTCGCTGGCAATAGCCCAGGCGGTCTTCCAGTTCTTTACCCAGATAGTCTGAATCTCTCCTGACTTCCAGAAAACCACTACTGCGTACCACATGTATCACCTCCTTATTTAGTTATTAAATAAAGAATAACCGGCCAAACGACAGTATTTAAAATTATCAATCCCCCTACGATTATATTTTTCCACGCTTCAAGTTTAGAAACCCGACCATTTGTTTTTGTGGTCTGGTCTATAAGAATATCGTGGTCTTCTTTGTTCTCTCTGAAGAAGTTTGATATTCTTTCATCAAGAACTTCTAATGTTATTTTCTTTGGCATAGATTCGACTTTTAAGTTAATAGTTAACTAAGTAGATTTATGAGAGAATATGAAAGTATGGTGTATAAAATTACTCCATATAAAATTAATGTTAGCATTCTTTTAATCATTTCTTTAATTCAAATGGCTTAAGTTTGAACTTTGAGGTATCAAATTTAAACTCTTTTAAGTTTAGCGTTTTGGGTATCGTTGGCCCTTCCTTTTCTGGGGACAACAATTCCTTGGTTCTTTCTATTGGCGCAATCCACGTTTTTTCAAGCCCTTGTTGAAATTGTAGCGGTGATGGTTCTTGTGCCCCGGGAACTCCAATATACGCCGCCAATTCTTGTATAGAATATGCTATTTCTTTTAAAGCAGAATACGTAGGATTATTTGATAAAGCATCAACAATCGGCTTTAATGTTATGGTTTGAACGATGGAATTAATTACCTCTCCCATTGATTGAGCTACCTGTGATGCCTTTTTATATCCCGCCTCCCCGAGTTTATAGGCCAAGTACATTCCTATCCCGTATATGATAAATGCCTTGGATATTTTTTGTTGCCATTTACCGTATTTCTTTCCCGCCTTAATTTCCTTAATCGCATTAAGTTCTAGCCTGCGCATTAACATGACATTGGTAATTCTCCATCTATTCATCTGCATAACCAATCTCCCGTACCAGGTCTGAAGCCATAAAGGACTATCTGTTTTTGAAAAGATGCCTTGTGTTATCGCGATAAAATCTTTTAATTCTCTAATTCTTTCGGGGCTTACTTCTTCAGTGTTCCATTCTTGTTCGGTTAATTCTCCGGCAAACAAAGAAGACCTAATTTCAAATTCTCCGGCCTTTTGCCCCACCATTAAAACCTGTTGAACCTTCTTAAGTTTTCCTATCCCCTTTTGAGCATAATCAGCATATGTTCCTTCAAGCGCTCCGTATTTTTGAGCGATTCTTATTGTTTTTCTGGGATGTTCAAATAATCGTTTCTTGCCAATTAAGAATTTTTTAAGATCCTGGTAAATGAAACTATTCGCTTCTCCTGCGACAAGGTTCTTGAGTGCCGACCAGTAGTTCAATCCTAATAATTTTAGGTAACCAATGTCGACAATCCCATCGGCAGTTTTTGCAAGCCAACTCATCTTGCCCCTTCTAAAGCTTTCGTCAAGACCCCTTCCTTTTACGTTTTGTAAAAAGTTCTTCATCCACAATGCTGATTTTCTTTGAAGCAAAAGCTTGGTTATTGCTTGTCCTTCCGGCAAGATTTTATCAAGTGCTTTTTTGGTTTCATATAATTGACTGTATTCGTGGATTATCTTTCTGATATTGGTGGTGGGATCAATGCCTCCCCTTCGTTCCATTGCGAATTTGAAGAATTTTTCCGATCCGATAATGTTATCAAGTTCTAACATTATATTGATAGGGATGGTTTCTTTTTTTCTAAGTTTAAAAATGTCACCAACTGTCTTGGCTAATCCCTGTGTTATTATCTTTTCAGTCAATTCTTGTTCAAGGTGTGTAATGTAGTGCTTACGATAATTTTCAAGCTTCAAGTCTTCTCGCACCATATTGAAAAAGTTTTTAAGATAAGCAACAACTGCCACTTCTTTCGGAAACAATTCTGTCCTTATCCCGCCCATTGCAGAAAAGATTTCTTTGTTCTGCGGAGCAAGCGCACGACTAATGCGTTCTTTTGTTGATAACTTTACTTTTCTTGCTTTTTCTGCCTCATTCAACATTTTATCTATATTGGTATCTCTTTTGAGTGTATTTTCTCTTGCTGTTTCCAAAAGTTGGTCGGCATTATCCACTATTCTTTTGATTAACGGATGTCCCTCTTTTATGTCTACCGTTGGAATAAGTTCATTTAAAACCTTACCCACGACTCCCGATGGCAATAGGTCGGTTCTTTCTCCGAACATATCTATTAAAACTCTTTTTGTTATCATTTGTGGTTTTTCTACTTCCTTTAATAATTCTTGTAATGATATAAGTTGTTTTTCCGAAAGGAACGTATCCCCTGGTTGTAGTTTGTCTAAAAACTCTTTTAATTCCTGAAGGTTTTCCTGTTTGGCAAACTTAAGATTGCCTATGTCGAATTCTCTTTTTATTCTCGAGATGGTCATCTTTGATAATCTTTTTTCATTTTGTAATTGTTTAATTTTTCTAATCCAACTTTGTATCTCTTCGCTTTTATAAAACATTGTTGCCTCTGATGGCTTAGAAATATCATGGAGACGATTCAGCGTCTCTCGTTGAGATTGACTTAGTAAAACCTTCTGTCTTCTTTCTACTTCCATTATAAGCTTTCTGTCCGTCTTTTGTTCCGGGGTAAGTTTTACTTTTGCGGTTTTTTTAACCGGAATATTCTTTTCTGCAACGTCCAATGCGTTCTTCAATTCATCAATGCTTTGAAAATTATATCCACCGACCTCATTTAGGGACTGAATAATGGTCGGACTCTCTAATCCGCCAAGCACCTCAACGTCGTTTTGTAATTTGTGATAAATATCAACCTTCTTGGTTTTTGGTTGCGATGCTGGTCTTTGAGCAACGGGGGTCTTTCTCTTGAGGACAGATGATCCCCTCGGCTTGCTCATTTTATCAGCAACAAGTTCCATTAATTCGTTTTCACTTATGCCCATATCGTTTGCTACTTCATCTGGATACTTCGCAAACCTTCCTCCTCCGAAGATTCTCATATAGTTTCCCCTTCCAATGGTTTCTATCCAATCGGTCTTAATTCCTTTTGGTGGACGCATTTTTAATTGCCCAGAAACAATATCGTCTATTTCGGTTGGAGTCATTTCCGACGTTATTTCTGCATTAATTTCTTTCACAAGAGATTTTTCGAGTTCCGTATCCCATGCCTCGAATGTTCCTTCGGGAACCCTTACAACCTCTTCTTCGGATATTTCTCCTTTCTTAAGCTTGTTCTCGGTTTCTTTGGTAATCCTTAATATGTCTTCATGAGAGAATCCTTCTGTCTTAATCTCTTCAGGGCTTATCGATTTCTGCCCCTTCTGTTTTTGAATTAACTTTTCCGTTTCGTCAGCTTTCATTTTTTCCGAAGAAACCGCTTTCTTGTATGGTTTTAAAAGTGCTTCTTTGGCCGGTAGTAGTGGCAGTCCTCTTTGTTCGGCCTTGGGTGTAAGTGCTACGTCCTCTCCGGTAATAGTTTTTTGTGCCGGTCCTTCAACTTCATTCATCCCCTTTTCTGATGCGACTTTCTCTTTGGTGGCTTGGGCTTGGTCAATGTATTTCTGTGCTGCTTCCTTACTATTAAAATTGGTTATGGTTCTGATTGTTCCGTCTTTTGTTGTCCATTGAATATTAAAGGTATCTGGCGCGTTAAATTCGGTCTCTTTTTTCCCTTGTCTTGCTGGTACTATCCTTGCGTTTTCAGGAATAGACATTTTTTCTTGTTCAAGTTCTTTGGGGATTATGCCTTTTTCACCTGAAATCGCCTCTGTGGGCTTAATCTCTGCTCCTTTGGTGGCTTGGGCTTTGATTTGTTCTAATAGCGTTCTTGCTTTTTTATAGTCCCCATCAAGCAGGGCAATATTTAAGTCTTTCGCTGTCTGTTGAATATTGTTTGTAACGGGTTGTTTGCCCCATAGTTCTTTTAATTGTGTGATTTTTTCAGGATGTGCGTTTTTTGCGGTAGTCAACGAATCATCTATGTGCAGTGTGCCTTTTTCAATGTCCGTTAAAAGCCTATCTGTCCTGTTTATTTTCTCGCTAATATATCCGAAATCTGGTTCTTTTTTGGTTAGTTCTCTAAAAATATCGCCCGACCCCTCTAATTCAAACCTATACGAGTTTCCAGTTTTCCAAGCCGAATGAATAATCTTTTCCTGGTTAGTGTCCTGAAATTCAAATGCCTTTCTTGCTTCTTGTTCAAGTTCTTTGGGGATTATGCCTGCCTTATCCCACTCTGCTTTTAGTTGGGAACGGGTTTTGATTTTAGATGTATCAAATACTACTGTTGTTTTTCCTATTATGCCGTTTTCTTTATCTGCGAAAATTAGCCCATCATATCCCTGTTTTTTTAGTTGCTTAACAATATCAAACTTTTTATTCAATGCTTCTAATGCCCTATAAGATGATTCACTTTCACCGCCAAGTTTATCAAAATAACTCGCGGATTTCATATTGCGAAGTTCCCAAGCATTTTTTTCTGTATTAAGTCCGAGCTTTTTTACAAGTTCATCAAAAGAACCAATACCACTAACATCAAACGGCTTACTCACATTCAATTTTCTTTCAAGGATATTTTTACCAAATTGCCCCGCTAAATCTTTATTATCAGTAAAGTATGTTCCAAAAGTATGTTGCCCCGAAGAATCCTTAAATTCGGCAGGAACTTTATTAAATGGCTTAAATGTTTCAAAATCACCACTCGTTCCGTGATAATAAGTTGGTTGCCCCTTCACCCACTCATCAAAAGATTGACCAGAGGCTTTGGCTTGTATTATGCCTTTTTCGGCTGAAATCGCCTCCTGGGGGGCTTTTTTGGCCTCTGGTGAGGGTTCTTTCACCTCTTTCCTTTCTCCTGAAACGTCCTTAATGCTTAACCCTACCGGCATATTAGAAATTACTTGTAGTGCTACTCCCCTCCCTTCAGGAGATCTTAGGTATTTATAAAAATCAGCTATCTCGTTAAAAATGTCTCGCTTAAGCTGTGTAGGACTTTTGGTAAAAGTCTGGTATGCGTTATTTATTTCCTCAAACATTACCTTATCCCCTCCGGGTTTATCGGGATGATATTGATGAGCAAGCCTACGATATGCATCCTTTGCCTCGTCTAAAGTAGCATTTGCTTTTATTTTTAACTTCTCTGCTGCCTGTTTTTTTAGTCCATCCACTGGATCTCCAAAAAACTCTCCTACTTTAAAAACAGAAAAGATAGCCGACATAGTCAATGCTTCCTTAAATGCGTCCAGGTTTTCTTTTCCCTCTATCTTGGATGACATAAACTGAGTCGAGAAAATAGTCGGCAACCAGGCATAGACTTTCTTCGCCTCTGTCCCTCCAGCCACCCCCCATCCAATCCACGCAGGAACACCCGCGATAAAAATATTCCTTCTCTCGTTAAGAGTTGACTGTACAGGAGCTTGTAGCTGATCTATCGTTAGTCCGGACTCAGCTATCTGTATTCCCTGTGCTATTTTAGGGGCCGTTGTTATTAACGTTCTGCCCAATGAACTTAATTTCATTAAACCAGAAAACGCTTTTTGTATTAAACCAAATGCTGTCATCCATCCAACTATCTTCCCCGCAACTGGAGCTATCTTTGTTTCTGGTTCCTTAATGGTTTCGGGCAACTCTCCCTTAACTAATTTTTTGTATAAATCCTCACCTAAAAATCCTTCTATCGCCGGCATGGCAAACTCCCTTTGTGTGCTTGTTATAAAATTATCTATTGGCTTTTTTGTTTTTGTTTCAATGGCCTCCCTAAGAGCATCCGATGCTTTAAATATGTTGTCTAGCTTACTCTCCGGCTCAATCAGTTGAGATCTTTTCTCTACCCAATTAAAGGCATTAAACCCAGCCACTTTATCAATAATGCTAGGTTCTTTTTTCATTGGCTCTAACTTCTTTTGATTTAATTCGGACAAAGGAGTAAGTAGTTTTTCTTTCGCTTGTTCGGCAGGAGTCAACGATTCATAATAAGCCAATCCCTCACTAATGTATCCCGGATATTCTTCTTTTTTCGCACCCAATCCGCCTCTGTGGTATAAAAGCATATCCTCAATGGTAAACCCTTTACTTTCCCAGTCCGCGAGCTTATTGTCCATATACGTTTCTTGTAGTTGTGGATTTCCCAAAAACTCTGACTTGCCAACCTTCTTTCCTAAATACTTTTTGGAAAACGTTTCCAGTTCTCCTTCGGTTACCCTGTACTTACCAAGAGCATCTCCCAAGTCTACTCTTCCCGAATCCTGAGAAGAAGAATACTTCTCCTTTTCTTCGGGAATACCCTTGGTCTCGTTGTAAGCAAGGGTTTTTTTCAGTCTTGGCATATCAATAGTTTTCTTTTGAATTTGCGCAGGAGGCACAACTACTTGTTTCTCTACTGGTTTAAATACAACCCCTGCATTTTTAGCCGCCTGCTGACTACGCGGAGACAACGTAGCATTTTGCTGTCGCTCTTTAAGTCTTTGTTTCAATAACGGGTCGGTAATCACGCCAAAATCATCCTCTGGCTCTTCAGTCGCCGAGCTTTTAAACCCTAAGTCTAATTTTGTAATGTCAAATAAAAACATATTACTTTACCGATCTACCCAGAAATCCTTTTTGTTCATCTATTTTTGATTTAATGATTGATAATATTTTAGCTTTTTGTTCTGGTGTTAAATTTAATCCACCGCCAGATTCTATTGCTTGTTTGGCCATATCATAAACTTTTTGCCTATAACCATAATTACCCCAATCTTCTTTTCCAACCGACTCACTTGAAAAATCAATTATCTGTCCTGCCATTGCTTGTGCACTTGCCTCGTCTAATTCTATGGGTAAATTAGCACCAGACGCCTTTTGCTCGTCTGCAGGATTATTGGAGCCCGCAAGCAACGTGGACAATGGAACTCCGGTGTTTTTGAATATTTCTTCGACAGTAATTGGCTTCCCGTCTTTATAGAAGTCAAAGCCTATACCGCTAGCAGATCCCACTCTTCTATACCCAAGCTTTGCCAAGTCATCAAGTGAGTTTGGTGCTAGAATCCCTGCGTCAGCCTCCTTAATAGCTCCAGTCTTAACTGTTTCTACGACTCCCGGCTTACCATCTTTGTCTTTATAGATAAAGGTTACTACCTGATTCCCGCTAGCATCATATCCTGTGGTTTGAGCCAATACCTCTGAGTCTGGTTTCTCGTTCATAAACGATTGTGTCGTCCCCGGGGCTATTCCTGCTTGGACCTCAAGCTTGTAAATCATTGCCTGTTGCGTGGAATCTAAGTCGTCCCAAGTCTTGCCACTGCTAATCATCGAGTTTTGCATAAAGGTTAAGTTTACACTTGCTGCGTCTTTTTGAGCATTGAGTTCTTTGTCTGCCCGATCCATTCTTCCTTCTACTATTTGAAGAAATGTCATTTTTTCATTGAATGAGCTAGTGTAGTCATCAACTGCAGCCTGATAATCCATTCCTTTCCAGCCCATTAGCGTATTAATCAATCCTACCTTTGTATTATATTGGTCAACCAAAACGGCTTTTGCTCTGGTTAATGTATCTAAGGCTTCTTGACCCTGACGTGCAAGTTCTCTCTGAGAAGTACCAATAAGTTCCATAGGTTTAAGTTTGCCTTCTTCGTTATACATCCCTTGTCGCATGCTCGCCTGAAGGTCGGCAATTTGACTATCCAAAGAATTCATATCGCTTTGGATTTTTTCTATTCCATATTCAGACATTAAACTCTTTCCGGTGCTTTCGAATGATGGCAACGGAGGTTTTGTTATTTTTCCCCCTGTTTCCGGGTCAATACCCAAAGAAGATAGGTTTTTTTTCGTAAGTGCTACTTGCTCTTCAAAGGTAAGTTTAGTTACTTGTGTTTGAAGGTCTGCCAGCATCTTAGCGTCTGCTTCTTTCTTCTTCGCTTCATCGGCGGCCTTATTAGCATCAATAGAACTTGAATCGTCTACTATTTTATTACCCTCATCTCCAAAAGTATCATTAAAAGAAACTCCAGACGACCCTGGCTGAACTAATGTAACCCCAGGATACTCGTTCTTACCTGCGGAGTTCCACCAATCGTTTAGCCAAGTATTCGCCTTGGTACCGGCGGTAAAAGGGTCTCCTCCTTGGGCTTTGGCTGTATTTAAAACGTCTGGACGTGAGTTAGCAATATCTATTAGGGTTCTTGTTTGAGCTACCGGAGCAATAGAACCAGGTGGAACTGGCGATGTGGACGCAGACACTGGCGCAGACGCGGGTGCAGAGGGAGGGACAACAGGAGGAGCTGGCGGCGCAGAAGGCGCAGCAACAGCAGGAGTATACGTCCAGTTATTGTCTTGAGTTATTGCTGGATTAAGGTGCCAGTTTGCCGGCATAACCGAAAGCCCCAAAGCTTCAGCTAAATTGGCTTCTGAACTATACCCTACTCCTGTATTTTTATTATAGATTGTTCCGCTTTTATTTACTAAGTCTGCGTAAGTTACCATGTGTTTTAATTAATTATTGATTAAGTTTTACCATATGTATTTTTCAAAGATATAAGAACCAGCGGCTCCTGCTCCGCCATCTCCTCCGTAACTTCCTGCGGGTCCTCCTTCTCCTCCATTTCCTCCTGCTCCTCCCGCTACTGACGGAGTTAATGTTCCAGTTAAAGTTCCTTTATATAAAACTATTACAGTGCCACCTGCACCGCCACCGCCCCCTCCACCATCTCTTGGAAAATTAGGGTCCCCATAATTGCCACCGTTTTCTCCATCTTCTCCATTTGCTCCTTCCGCTTCTATGGCTCCTCCTGTTACATTTAAATCACCAGCTACTTCTAAGATTAAGACGCCACCACCATTTCCTCCGTCGCCACCATGTCCATTGGTTCCGCCAAAATTTCCAGAGCCACCAGCACCACCGCCTCCTCCCGCACCGCAAGCGACAAAATATGTTTTTCTCTGATGGTTCCTATCAAAAAGTCCCGTAAAGTCGTATTGTCTTGTTCCCCCATCTCCAGGGGTTGGATGACAATTCCCTCCCCCTTCTGTTCCAACTCCTCCATTGGCTATCTGCCCTCCGCCGCCAGCACCAGCACCTTGACAGTCGGCAAGTTTTTCGCCAAAGTCTCCACCGTGAGTATTCTCTGAATCCCATTCTCCTGTAGGGTCATTCCCAGTGTTTCCATTTTCTCCAACATATCCATTGCTTACGTCTCCTCTTGCTCCGCCAGTTCCGCCAGACGCTCCTGTTTGCCCACCCGTAGAGTCATTGCCTAATTTTATTATTGCTCCAATCGTAGCGTTTCCACTGCATTTTATAATCACGATAGTTCCATTGGCGTGCGGATTTGTAAAAGACATATGATGCTGGGTGTCTATGGTTATGCTTGAATAGTTTTTAACCACTACCTCGGCACTACCCAAGTCTATTGCTCCCGTATCGTTTGTGTATGCTCCATCAGAGCCATCTCCGCCAAATGCTACGGGAACATTCGCAGACCAAGCGAGAGACTTCCATGCTCCATTATATCCCTTAAAAACATCTAAAGCTGTATCATAGAAAACTTGACCATCTGTTCCCGCTGGTTCACTCGCCAATCTTGGAAGCTTTAAGCCCAATCCAGAATTAAGTGTATTTCCAGTATCAGTAGCTATCCAATTACTTCCATCATAATAAGCAAGATTTCCACTTCCAGAAGATGTTTCACCTGCTTTTTGTCCATCAGAAACATATATTAAAGAACCCGCCTGAACAGGACTTGTAAAATAAACCTGAACAGTTATATGGTCTACGCTTAAAGTTGTTCCGCTCCCCAGACTAGAACACTGAATTTCCAATCTTAAATAAGTATCTGTAATAGTGTCCGTATTCCAAGTATAAGGAGAAATATTTGTCCACAGGTCGGTTGAACCACCAAGAGTTAACGTTGTATCGCTTCCATTATTGGGAGTCGCTACTTTGGCCGTACTCCATGTTACCCCTTCGTCAGGACTCAATCTAACTGCTAATTCCATATTGGCGGCATCTCCCTTACATTCTACCAGAACCTTTATTCCTAAAATTGTTGAACCGTGAGGTGTTAAAGGAGCCTGTACTGAACCCAATCCGAATGTCTTATAAACCTGGACTAATCCAGCAGTTACTGTAGTGGCATAAACATTATTACTACTATAAGCATTTGTCGGATTTGTCCAATTAGAGGTTCCTATTGCCGAAGGACTTAATGCGCTTGTCGGACTTGTCTCTGGCTCACTTCCAGCAACATATGAACCTAATTGCAATGAACCAATTGCAGCTACTACACCCTTAACTAAAATACTTGTTCCGTCAGAAGCTACGAATTGTGAAGACCCACCTAAGTTATTAAATTTAGCAACCCCGTTCTTTAAAACATATGCCTTGGCATTAGCCAAATCTGCCGTGAATTGTGTTTGTGTGCAACCCCAAAAAGCATCACCGTCTGACTCAACATGAAAAGAATCTACAGTTATATCCTCGTCGGGAATGTGTAATTCTGAAGCTGTTATCGTTCCCGATATGTTCGCATTCGTAGCAAATAAAGTTCCGTCTATGTCTATGTAAAAGTTCTTGGCATGAATTGAAGAGTTTGTCCCGTCAGAGTAAATAGTCATGTCTCCAGCATTTGCTGCATATCCTGAGTGGTCTTCCGTACCGGTATAAATAGAAGTAGCGTTGATAGACCAACCACCAATTGTTCCGGCATTAGCCGTAAATGTTCCTTTGATATTAAAAGTGCCTGCGGATTGGTCCCATAAAACCCCTTGCGCGCCTGCGTAGTTTCCGATAGTAACATCCCCAGTATTCGTGCCGTCTATTTCTATTTTAAAGACCTGTGAGCTTGAAGCGTTATAAGCAACAAAGCCGATTGTCGGGTCCCACTCGGGTCGTATTTCTATCCTTGCCCCTGAATCGTTACTTCTGTAGGCCGCTCCGTTGATTGTTCCACCCGTAACAATTACCGGATTCGTGGAAGAAGCTAAGCCTAAAGAGCTTTCATCTGTTTGAAAGTACTCTCCAAGGGTTCTCTCGGGAATTAAGTTTTGTGTAAACAACTCTGTCATAATTATAAATCATAGTATGTCTGTATCAGGGGCAATGCCTTTGAAGGATTATTCGGGATGTATCTTGCCTTTAGTTTTTCGTAATCCTTTTCGAATCTATCAGCTTCGTTAAAGTTCTTAAGGTGTTCGGCTATTCTCTGGGCTGTTTTAGCGACAATAATCGGATACTCGCTAGTTTCACAGTTTAGTAAATCCGTCGTAGCGGTAGCGTCTTCCAAGAACACTCCGGCACTAGACTGCCAGCCGTAACGGGTGTAATAAACCACTTGCTGATGGGTTCCGAGTTTTAGCATAAGATTATCGAATCTGTAATCTGTCTCACTTATCTTCGCTCCATCTTTGGTCATAAATAATGCCACGTAATCGCAAGCATCGTCATCCGGTGTTCCTGTGGTAGATTTACCTGAAAAATCAAACCTTAGAAGATTCCATCCAGCATAGAATGAAGCCGTTTCGTTGTTTGTAGTAATTGTAATTGAATAATAAGCAGAAGAACTGCTCCCAATTCTAAGTATAAAATTGGTAAGATTTGTCGCGGATGAAATGTATGCCCAGACAAGAACCGAGCCGGCAGAGAGATAATCCGAAACATCAAACTCATCTAAGTCATCGTTGTAAATCCCTGCAGTCGTTCCTCCTACGGCGCTTATGTCCCAGTTAATCGAACCGTTCCCCTTAACGTAATTCTGCGTATCAGCCGTAAGATTCGTGCCGTCTCCGTATAAGGTCCAAGTACCGCCTCCTGCAGTTAAAGAATCCATTGTACTAATACTTGTTTCTGTATCATCAATAACCCTTGAGATTAAAAGCCTGTTTACTAAATCATCACGGTTAATAGCAACTATGTTGTCTCCAAGCCAGGAACCTCTATTTAGGGTTATCGGGTCTCCCCATTGGTCAACTCTGTTGTCTTCTTTTATCTGGTCAAACTCTTCTGCGGTGACCAGTCTCCAGTAATCGTGTCTTCCACGGTTTATCTGGGGCTTAATGTCGATTATTTTATCGTCTTTCAAATCCGTGGGACAAGTATAATCCCACACGCCATCAAAGAGGTTCGGCGACAAAGCGGCGCTTCTTATCGTGCCGTGCAAGTCAAGTTCCGCTATAACCTCCTTAACCGAGTCATTGGCTATCGTTAAAAAATTAGCCGCAGTAAAGGTTCCGCTTACTTTAGCGGTTACTGATGTATTTAATTCGCTTTGCGCAAATGAACCTACTGACATGTGTTTATATTAGTTAATTATTTTGAATCCAAGTTCCCTTCATTAAAAGTGTCCTAATTTTCACAGGATTACTTGTGCTTCCGTTCGCCCATGAAAAATCTATCCTGAAGTCGTCACACTGCAATCCTCCGTTGTAAATCTTTCTGAAAGTTGTAGTATCTGAGGCTGAATAAGCAACCTGATCCAACGCCAACGTTGAAGCACCTTGATTATACGTAATCGTAGTATCAACCTTCGCTCCGCTTGCAAGGGTCTCAAACCCTAACTGTATAAGGTCAATTTGGCACTTCCAGCCGGGGCTTCTCATAGGGTAAGCCATTGTATTATATCTGGCTCCTACCGAATACCCACTTGCCTTGGCTATACTGTATCTATGCCACGTGTGTGTACCTGTGCCTGTACCGGTAATATCTATCGGATCACCTCCTGAAGTCAATGAAAGTTTAAACGTACTCGTAGTAGCCGAGACAACGTAATAAGTCGTTGCTGCCGAAAGACCCGCTGGTAAAGTGGTTGTAGTCGTTAATCTAACTGTGTCTGTGTTTGAAAGTCCATGTGTAGTGCAAGTAATAATATCAGTGGTTGCTGCGGTAAAGTCTGCGCTTTTTTCAGATGAAATCAATGGAGTGCCAAACGGAGCAGCCCAGGTTCCTACCGTTCCGTATTCTCCGGACATAAATCTGAAGAAATTAACGGGAACGTCTTTATCTTTAGACCCCCATAAAACAAGTTTATTGCTTGAAATCCAGCCAATAAAACCATCATAGTCTCCTACTTGTGCTTGATTCGGAAGTGAACCTGCGTATCTCCTGATTGTTTCTAACCTTCCGCTATTAATGTACCCGAAACTGTATCCTCCGGTAGTAATGCCGTCTTTCCACCAGCAATAAGTAATCCCGTTTTTAGTGTATAGTGCGCCTATTTCACCGTTAACTTCTATCGGGTCTCCTTCCCAAGAAGAAGAAACTCCGTTCCAGTTAACTATCATTGAAAGATTCATATTTGAACCTGTAATGTTCGGCCTGTTTACCGCTATGACTACCTTGTTCCAGTTCCAAGTAACCGATATTGTCTTTGCGTCTGAGTGAAAGTCAAGAGCAGTGGCGTTTAACGTAACGTTGTTTACGGTAGCGATATAGATTCCATTGGTAATATAAGCAACGTCATCTCCGCCAACGATTCCATAATGAGGAGCGTCTGCCAGTTGCGCTGCGCCGGTAGCGACAGTAGATCCCCAATTATCATCCCACGTGGTAGCATTTGTTAGTAATCCAATGTCTCCATCTACTCCAGTATCGTTCCAAAACACAAGTGTTTTGCCCTTATATTGAAGTAAATCAGTGGCAACGTTTGCCGTTCCAACAGCAATAGTCTTAGGAAAGTTAGAATTAGCTACTGCGGTTGATGTAAGTTGAAATACCTTATCATTACTGACAGCATAAGTCGTATCTGTGGCCGTAGCGTGCTTTAAGATAGCAATTATAAGCTCCTCACCAAGCTCTCCTGCCTCGTTTCCACTGGTCAATGCTACCGAATTAGGACCCTGAGTAAGAACATTCGGGTCTCGTATATCAACGTCAGTTGTAGTCGTGGCCTGATTCTTATTCCCGTAAAAGGAATACGAATTATCAAAATACGAAGGTGCATAACCACCCCAATTCCCTATTGAGATTGACCACGGTTCTGGTTCTTTGGACATATTTAGAATCCCTTAATTCTTATGTCTACGCTCCCTGAGGCAAAATTCTCTGTTTTAACAAACAACCATTTCAAGTTATTTGAGAAAACCTCGTACACATTGTACGTGTCTGTGCCATCAATCCTGATGCCCGCGTCGCCTTCAAGCTCCGTGTTTCCTTCGAGGTCCCAAACCGCAACATAGTCGTATCTATTGTCGTTCGACTGCGCAGCATACCAATCCGGCTCTGTTTCCATATCAGATCCAAGAATCTTGAATCCAACACTTGCATTGTCTTCTGCAAAGATTGAAAGTGTTTTGAACTCGAATCCACTAGCATCAAATGCGGAAGCTCCGCTGATTTCCTGGGTGAACTTATAAAGTCCATCACTTCCAGATGCTGTTGAAGCAAAGTCAACTTCAGATCCACCAAGCGTTGTTGATACTTGAAATCTATCACTTGTACTTGCACTTGTGCCAAGATCTGAATATGAGACACTGCTCACGTAGTAAGTTGTGTTCTCTGACAAAGTTGTGTCGTCGAATGAACTCGCTGTCGTGAACATAATCACATCTCCAACAGACGGACTTGTAAATCCTGCTCCGGGATCTCCTTCAATGTAGATTGCATTATCAGAGACGTCAGCAGAACAAGACGCTAAGCTTTGTTGTTGATCACTATACACAACAAACTCAGCCTGTGCGCTGTCTCCTCCTGACGATCTTCCACTGAAGATTCCTGTTTCGTTCTTTGCTTGTACTCCGAGAAATACTAAGATTCCAATTAGCAGTACAATTTCAATCCAGTGTAATTTTATGTTTTGCATGTTAATTTATTAATTATTAATTGTTATTCCTCCTCTTAATTATTTATTTAAACCTCCTCTTTAATTTATTAGTTTTTAAAATCTACCATTGTGGTCGGAATAATCCGAATACGCCCGATAACACTTAACCGCAAATGTGATAAGAAACAATGCAATCGCCATTCCCAAAATTATAAGTATTTTCATATCAGTCAATAATTATTATTTGTGGTGGATCTTCTACCACCGCCACTGCGGCAGAATAGGTAACAACGATATATGGGTCAGAACCTGTGCCTGTGTATTCAGACATATAAAATCCAAGTTGGCTTGTGGCTCCTGGCTTAGTATC
>Ga0315294_10001956_pt1 | contig 22608 bp, 19 predicted proteins | sample YL17G13_40_MG_FD_203626 | JGI IMG/M metagenome (GOLD analysis project Ga0315294, IMG submission 203626) | Sediment microbial communities from Yellowstone Lake, YNP, Wyoming, USA - YL17G13_40 | ecosystem: Environmental > Aquatic > Freshwater > Lake > Sediment | place: USA: Wyoming | collected...
TGCAAGCATCTATGGCTCTTTATTCCTATATCGCCATAGAATTTTTCCTTATAGCAGTGCTCCTTGCCTCCAGACTTTATAGACTTTTTAGTCCACAAGCAAAGCTTGGCAGCTGAATGCTTTCCTACAAGCTTGTATCTTTGTTTTAATAAAACTTTTTTAACATTTTCTGGAATCATACTAAAGATTTGGTAGTAAACTTTAATAAATAAAGCTAACCAATAAATCCTTATGCCAAAAAGAAGGATTAAACATTCTAAGCCAAAGAATAAGTTTAAAAGAAAAATCAAAAGACCAGCGCACTTGAAAATAAAAACTATGAGACATGTTAAAAAAATGATAATCAGGCACAAGACTAGTCTGAATAAAAGAGTCGTAAGACCTAGGAAAAAACTGCATTACAAACCAAAGAAAAAAACTCATTTTAAGTTTATAAAGAGGAAGATTTTTAGAAGGCCTTCTAAAGAAAAAACTATCGAGTATTCTCCAGAAAAAATTACTCCAGTTGAGGTAAAGTCTGTTCTAGAAAAGAAAAAAGGATTTTTTGAAAAAATTATGCCCAAGCTTGAACTTAGGAAGGAAGAATCTCCTGAAGAAGGAGAGAGAGTAGAGAAGGCCTTTGAAGAAGTTAAGAAAGAAAAAACAGAGCAGACCATAGTATCTTTCCCTGAGGGCAATGCCGGTGTGAAATACCCGCTTATAGAACCTTTTGCTTATGCTGATATAAAATGGTATGAGAAGGAAGAAGAGTTTGTTTATAACTTGATTGAACCGGTACTGACCGATGAAGAAAAGAAAACTTACGAAAAAATAGTAAGCGGATTAATGGAGATACTTGATGTAGAACTATCTTCTGTAAAGAAGAAAGAAGAAGCTTTAAGCTATCTAGAGGAGCAGACCAAGAAAGTTCTGGAAGAATATGAGATTAAGCCTACTCAAGAATCATTCCTCAAGATCTTATATTTTATCCAAAGAAATTTTGTTGGCTTGAATGAATTAGAGCCGTTGATGCAAGACCCTTACATAGAAGACATTTCATGCGATGGAACTGGGATTCCAATATATGTTGTCCATAGAAGATACGGATCAATAAAAACTAACGTAATCTTTTCTGATGCTAAAAAACTAAAAGAATTTGTAGTAAAGCTTGCTGAAAGATGCGGTAGGTTCATATCGTATGCTGAGCCTTTGCTTGATGGAACTTTACCTGATGGTTCTAGAGTACAGGCTACGTTTGCTGCGGATGTCACCACCCGTGGTCCTTCAATAACAATAAGGAAGTTCGTTCAAGAACCGTATTCACCTATAGACTTGCTAAATAAAAAGACAGTTAGTAGCGATATTTTAGCATTTTTATGGTTGGCTGTTGAGAACGGTGCTTCAATCTTAATTGCTGGTGGAGTAGGTACAGGTAAGACCACAATGTTAAACTCTTTGCTGATGTTTGTTCCAAATGAAGCAAAAATTGTATCAATCGAGGATACTAGAGAACTAAACCTTCCTCATGAGAACTGGGTACCATCTGTTACGAGAATTGGTTTTGCAAAGGGGTATGGGGAAGTTACAATGTTTGACCTTCTTAAGGAGGCATTTAGACAAACTCCCAACTATGTCATCGTGGGAGAGGTTAGAGGTGTAGAGGCTTATGTAATGTTTCAAGGTATGGCATCTGGTATACCTGCGATGGGGACAATGCATGCCGGAAGAGTGGAAGACGTCATCTACAGACTGCAGACGCCGCCAATCAGCCTGTCACCAGCCTTGATAGACACGCTAGATATTGTCATTATTATGATTCATACAAGAGAAAAAGGAGAAGCTGCAAGAAGGACGAAAGAAATCGTTGAAATAGAGTCTGTGGACCAGAGTTCAGGAAAAGCTAGGACTAACCAGGTTTATCATTGGGATGCGAACGAGGATGTTTATGAATACACTGGAATTTCTTATTATTTGCAGGAGATAGGTGCACATAAAGGAGTAGAGGTAACAGAATTACTGAAAGAACTAGAGAAAAGAAAGAAAATATTGGAATGGATGCAAAAAAACAACATAATACACTTTAAGGAAGTTGTTGAGGTTTTAACAAACTATAGAAAAAATCCTCAGAAAGTTCTAAAAGAAGTAGGGATTACATCTTAAAGTATTTGTAAGCATCTGTAATGTTTTCAACTTCTATAACAGATATGCCGGCATCTTTGCCAATATTGACAGTTATTTGCTTGTATGTAGTTTCACAAAAGATAAAGCCACTTCTTTTTATACAGCTTTCTTCAGGCTTTAGAAAAGTTTGCTCGCCTTGACCATAAGGAACTAGAAACAGTTTAGCTCCTACATCCTTTGCTGCTTTTGCTTTTTCTAGTATGCCGCCTACTTCTCCTATTGTCCCATCTTCATTTATGGTTCCAGTTATCATTACATCTGTTCTTAATCTTTCATTTTTCAAGGCTGCGATTGTTGCTATTGCTAGTGCAGCTCCTGCAGACGGACCGCCGATTATAGAGGCATTAGATTCTATGGAATAGATTAGGTCATAGTTACTTCCATTTATCTTTGTCACGTTTTCAGCAACAGCCTTTGCTACTTGGATTGAGTATTGCGTGTCAATCCAAAACAATAGCTTGTCAACGTTTGTTAAGGCCTTTCCGTTCCCTGGTTTCGACTCGACTATCAGCGGCGTTGTCACACCGTTGCCTTTTTGATCAACTGCCGCAAGATTAATCTGGATGTGAGAATAAACAGGCTCAGGTGCAAAATTATAATTATTTTGATTGCTTTGTGGGGTCTGAGTATTTTCAGTATAATAAGTAAAGTAATAATTAGTTGCTAAACTTCCTATTACAACCCCTATTAATAACACGGCCAAAAAACTTTTTTTACTAGAACGTTGATGTCGATATTTCATAGGTTTATAATTAATCTTAAAATTATTTAAAGTTTTTAAAAAGATGCAGAGGAGCGCCCTTGGTGGATAATAAAAATCTATGAAGTTAACCCCATTAACCTTCTCCACTTCGTGACCCTACAAACGTCATCATTATAACTTAGTGGTGCTCGGTTCCCCGCCTCCCACATTTTGCTATAACGACAACTCTGCAGGACGAAGCTTCTCAGTCAGCTAATAGGACTCCATAAATTCTTAATATCGCCCTAAAGCTTTGACTCGGCCATAAAGACCATTTGCCGATAGAGACGAGGCCTAACCGCCCAGGTCTATCCTCTGCAATTGTAGTTAAATTTCGGAAGTATTTAAAAGTAAAGGAAAAATGAAATTTTCAAAAGATTTAAATAGCTAATTACAAATCTTCTATTTATGGCAGATCCTAGAACAATAGCATTCTGGTTCATCGGAGCAATATGCATATTCATAGGAGCGCTTATAGCTGGTTCAGTTGAGCCTTCTGTGCTTGGTTCAACGACAACCTCTGTTGCAGTCGCTTACATAATAGCCTTTGTATTAATACTGCTAGGTGGGATGTTTTGGATTTCTACAGCTATAATCCAAGTAGAAGAGTCATAATTTAACTTCAGCATAACATTTTTTCTTAAAGAATCTGTTTACAGCAATGCTCTCACTCTCGTTCAAAGATATTGTGGCAATGATTGAACCTCCTTCTGGCGATGTTCTGTTTTCAAAGAATAAAGTTTCTCCGTTCTTAGTTATCATCATGCCAAAGTATTCTAGTCTTTCTCTTGAAGAGAGGATGTTAAATCTAAAAACCTTTGTTTTGCTGTATAAAGTGCCTTGAGGCTCAAACTCATAGCTTATATCACTCATGACATTAGTAAATGAACTTTCCATAGAGCATTCGAAAGAGCTTAGATTCTGAACAAGATAAGTTATTCCAAATATTAAGATTATTGCAAATACTATTATTGTAACATCTTCTCTTTGCATATAATAAATTTCTTTTTATTATTAAAAGAAACTTTATCTTGGTTCGTGAAGAACACCAACCTGCTTAGGCTTGCATATTATCTCTTTTATTCCTAACTTGAAAACATTAGTTGAATAGTTAGGTCTCATTAAAATGGCAGTGTCACAACCTCCACCAGTTCCAGCAATAGCTATAACATCCTCTTCTGGAGAGAGTAAGCCAGCATCTGTTGCCATTAGTGTCACTTCGACTGCAACCTTTGTTCCTTCTGAAAAAAGCTTTAAAGCATCAACGAATATCATTAGCGGGAATGCTCCACCATACCTTATATTCATCCCTCTTTCTACTCCACTAAAAGCTTGAGTTCCTCTGAAGCATTCTATTCCTCTTGCCTTTAATTTTTCAATGTTGTTTTCCCAAATCTTTTTTCTTTCTGTGAATGAAGTTCCAGCGTGTAATGTCACAGCAATTATTTTTATGTCTTTTGGAGCCTTTTCAGAGATTTTTAGTGCTGTTTCACCTGTATATGTAGCAACCACTATTTTTTTGATATTATTCTTTTTGGCATATTCCAATGCAAGTTCTATAGTCTTGTCAGTGTTTTCCTTTCCAGGGTTTAAGAAATATGTTACTTGCTTTGTTTCATACTCTACCATAATATCATTAACTTTACATTTATTGTTCAATGTATTTATTTTTGAGGTTTTCTTGCTTTAATATATTTTATTTCGCAAATTTCTGTACACGACGGTTCAATGCTGCCTGCAAAATTTGGAGATATAGGTTTAACAATTTTATAAAATATGTATTGAATTCCTTTCTTCAGTTCAGCAAGTTTTGTTTGTGCCCTCAAGGATGGACTAATTGAAAATAAATTACCATAACCGTAACCTTTTTGAAATTCCAGTCTTCTTCCTTCATAAGATTGTATAATACTTCCAACATTTACATCCTCAAAATGTGGCCTGAGCTCAGAGGTCATTATTCTTTCGAAATGCTTGAACCTTTCTTCAAGAGAGATAACTTTTGAGTGCTTCACAAAAATTTCTGTCAGTCTCTTTAAAGTTTTTACAGAGTCTTCTTCATGAAAATCTTCTTCTGCTTCGAATCTCTCTCTGTTTTCCTCAGGAATAAAATATATCTTCTCGCTTCTTGTAACTTCAGGACCTTCAGAAAGATCTGCCATATAATCCACACCATTTTTATCCAGCTCTCTTAGAATCAGAGTTTCTGCAGGATGGACATCCAACATGTGTAAGAAAAGACCGTTCGGCTTGAGAGTTCTGCGAGTCTCTCCTATTGCTTTATCTATTTGTTCAAAAACGTCAAAAGAATTAAACCCAGCAACAGCATCAAAAGTACTATTAGCGAACGGTAATGCATATGCTGAACCAAGTACATAGTCTCCTTGAGGATTCAGCTTTTTAGCTCTCTTTAAAAGATCTTTGTTTGCATCAAGTTGTACCCATTCACCATATTGAGGCATATTTCTTTTTAAGAAGCCAGTACCACAACCAATTTCTAGCACTCTTTCTTTTCCAGAGAAATTTTCATTATAAACATGTTTTAATGCTTGGCGTTCAGCTCTTAATATAGTGTTTCTACCCTCTTCGAGAGCTTCTATTTTTTCCAAATATGTTGGCATAAATAAAGAATGAACAGAAAAAGATTTATGCTTAAATCACATTATAAAACTTCTGTTTTTCTAAATTCAAAACATCTCAACGGATAGATTTTGTTTATGATTTTTCTTATCTTATTTTGAAGGTTCCCTGCAATAAGTTCTCTTATGAATTCTTCAGTTTTTAGCTTGCTAAGCTCGTTCACTACAGCTTCACTTATGCCTCTCCTTATTTCTGATCCGACATTATAACTAACCCTTCTATTAGAAATTGCCACTGTCTTAACTCTGATCTTATTGTCTAATAGGTTTATCACATCGTTTGTGTCTATCCTTGTTGATCTTGTACGAACTACTCTTGATAAGAAATCCCTTGTACAATCATGGCCTATGAATTTTGTTACAGCCTTGTTTTCCTTAACATCTTCAATCTTAAAGAAGAATTTCAAATAGTACTTGTTTGGGTCACCTGTTATGTCAGTAAGGCTCGTTTCAACTGTTCTGCCTTTTAATAGATTAGGGGCGATAGCCATAGTTTCTCCTATAATAAAATCTCCAAAAAAGCTTGGAGCAACGATCTTGTACCATTCTTTGCCTTTTAGCTTGGATACCATAGAGATTAAATATAATCTATAGCTTTATAAGTTTTTCTCCTAGGCTTCTATCTTAATACTTTTTAGAAGACTTTCACATGATTCTATAAACTTTTCCTCAGAACCCAAAGGTATGGTTGCTCCTGCTGCATGCTTATGGCCGCCACCACTTCCACCACAAACTCTCGCAGCTTCTATTATAACTTCACGGACATCTATGTCCTTTGACCTTGCAGAAACTTTTACACCGTCTTCAGCATTTGCCAGACCAATTAAAGTTTTTTCCGAAGGCTTGAAGAGCATAGAGACTATTGTTCCAATCATATTCTCGTTAATAGAGCTTCCTCCTAGAATGTATGTTGCAAATTGTTTTTGTTTCATACACTGTGGATTTCCTTCTATCCAACGTAGATAGTTTCCTATGAGCTTTCTATAGCCCCTGACTATTCCCCTTGCATATTTTAAAGCTTTTTTGCTGCCTAAGCATAAGGCTATGCCAACAGCGGATTCATTCATGTTGGCTGTCGCATTTAAGATTGTTGCAAATTCTTTTGCATCCTTAAGCTCATCTGGGAATTGCTTTAAAGTTAGAACATCGCCAAATATCAATTCCTTTTTGAAATTCTCATGGTCTAGGCTTTCCTTGACAATGGCATCAGTCAATTTCATTTTCTCATCTACTGTCAAATCGTTCAGAGTTCTCCATTCCCCATTCTTCTGGGATTCGATACCGATTTCATATAAAAATTGAATGGCCTTTGACTGATCGTTAAGACCTGGAATGCCTGATAACTCCAAGGCTCTATACAATGGTCTGGAAAATCTTCCGAACAAGTTCAACCCAGTTTCTATCTCTATTAATGGTGTCTCGAATATTTTCGAGCTAACAGAATAATTAGCATCACCTATAGTCCCGACGATCGCTAAGGGCGCGAGTGAGTTATGTTGTAAAGCTTCTTTTGCGAGAAGGTAAGTTGTACCTGACCCTGAAAGCTCTAGGTCGAAGCTTATAGGATTTATATGAATCATGTTCTCAGGAGGAGTCCCCTCTATTTCATGATGGTCAATTACTATGATGTCGCACTTTAATTCCTTTAGCAAGTCCAAATAACCAGAACCAATATCGGTGAATATTACCAGCTTTGGGTCTCTTTTCTTCAAACTCTCTATGACCTCTGGCTTAATTCCTTTTATTATAGTTATTTGAAATTTTTTATCCAGTTCCATGAGCATGGAAGCCATTAAAGAGGCAGAGCATATGCCGTCTGCATCTAGATGGCTGATGATTTGTATCAGAGAATCAGCAGATTTTATTTTTTCAGAAGCCTTATTTATCAAGTCTGTTAGCTCTTTCATTAAAATAATAGAACATTTCACTAATATATTATTTTTGTCAATCTAATCAAGCATAAATAATTTACTTTTAATTTTAAATTTATGAGATATAGTGAAAATGACGTTAGACTAGCTAGAAAGACGTTTAACACTCCTGTTCAGGAAGGATTATACTATACTAAGTGTAAGCTTTGTGGAGAGACTGTTATGGAGGGCTCTAGATACAAGGACGAGCCAATAGACGATGCTATGCATCACGATTGCTTTTATGTGACGATTCCAGATAGAACTCCAAAGTTTGATTTGTTGGATTATTTACTAAGAGTAGGAAAGAACAAAAAACCAAAAGTTATAATAAAAAAATCCTTGCTAGAAAAACTCGTTGACAAATCTGTTGAGTTGTTCCCATTTCAACACAATTTTTTCTCCTTTGGAGACTCCTCAGAAAACGAAATAACAATTGAAGATTTTGAAAGCGTTCCGTTCTTTGAATACAGAATGCCGTCTGGCGAGTTCAGCAGATACGAGTTTGATACTTCAGAAAAGGCTCTTGAAGAACTAAAAAGAATGGCGTCAAGAGGTCCAAACGGTTACATACATGTTCACGACTCTAGGAAGATAGGGCTGTCAGACACAATATATGATAAGTTTTATTCGGCTCTTCTTTTGCCTGAAGCTCACGGCAATTTCAAAGTTCGCATGCAGCTCAATACATTTTATCCAACTTTAAGAGAGCTGGCTTTGTTGAATCATAGTAGATTTAAAGATACGAAATCATTGGTTGTTGATGTAGGTTCTACAGCAGTTCCAACTTTTGTTTTGGAAAAATACCTTAGTCATGAGGATGCTGGATATGAAAAAGCATTCGCTGATGCTAAACAAAAAGCAAAGGAAAACATAATTTCAAACGTATCAAGGCATCTATCAGCGTACACTTCTCTAATTAGGGAATTTGGAAATCTATCTAGAGGCAACTTTCAAAAGATGGTTGAAGAAACAGGTAGTATTCTTGAAAAAGAAGGTCGATGCGAAGAAGAACTAACCAGCCTCGGGCTGGTAAATTTTGTAAAAGGAAAAATACAAGAACTGCCATTGGTTTTAGCTTAAAACTATTTCTCAGTTTCAATCAATAACTTTGCCCTTTCAGGTTCATACTTGAAGCCTTTAGCAAGCCTACCCTTTTTGACATAATACTTCACTAATCTTCTTATTTTGCTCTCTAAAAGTTCTAAACCATGCTTGGAAATATAATCTTTCTTGTTTTTTGCCAAATGATCTCTAAGAGACACTGCTTTTTTTAACATGTTAAACAAATCCTCAGGTATTTTAGGTAACAAATTATTTTCTTCTAGAATTTGTGTAATGGTTTTTTTGGTTATATTCTTAACAGAAGGAATTCCGTATTGGTCTCTAAGATTCCTACCAATATCAGCTGCATTCAAACCGTCCTTATGAAGCTTTAAGACGAGCCTTTCAACTTCTTTATCCTTATATTCAACCCATTTGGCTGTTGCAGATGGTTTTTTGCTACCTGCTCTACCTTTTTTTCTCGAGTGCATTTTAGCCATTTCATTCACCGATAAACTGAGATACTATGTAAACGACTATGCCAAGCATGACAAAGAATGCTCCTGCCATAGCGACATAAACTGTACCTTGAATAAAGCTACCAAGTGCAATTCCTCCTGCAATCATTATAGCAGACACGACAATAATTAAGAAGCTTATGTTTTCTGCATATTCTCTTTTATTAGATCCCTTTAGCGATTTGAATAAAGGTTTTTTCTGCTTTTCTTCAGTTTTATGCTCTTCTTTCTTTACTTCTTCAACCTTTTGCTCCGCTACCTTTGCTTCCTTAGTTTCTGTTGCAGTTTCAGTCATCTTTTAACATACCTTCCTCTTTTTTCTATATCATTTAAGGTATCTAAAACTTTATTAAACTTATCATTTGTTAGTTTATAACCTTTTATAAAACTTTCCCATAGCAAGTCTAAATGCTTGAAGTGAGTTGACTTGAAGGCTTCCTTTAGAACTGACAGGTCCATCGCCAGGTCTTCTGTCCTGTTAGAAAAATCCCCTAATCCAAAATCTATGAAGAATATTTTATTGTCCTTTAGAATCATGTTGCTTGTTGTTAGGTCGCCGTGGATGATACCGTTCCTATGCAAGAGACCAACAGCTTTCCCTATTTCTTCAGTTACTTTCCTGCGATTTTCATTATTGGTTTCGTTTAAAAATTCTTTCAATCTCCTTCCTTCAATAAGTTCCATTACAATTTTGAAGCCTTTCTCATCAATTGAAAATATCTTCGGCGTCTCTACGCCTACACGTTTTGCTTCGTTCAAGAGCTTGGCTTCCTTTCTAGTCCTTAGTTTTCTCAGCTTCTCATCAATTTCTTTCAGCCTGTAATTCTTCTTGATTCTTTCCTTAACCAACTGATTGTCTTCAAGATATAAGACAGCCTCTGCGCCACGTTTAATAATTTTTGTTTCTTTCATTTTCTAGCACTTTATAAATTTTCTTGGTTAAAGGATATTTATTTGGAAAGTTTTTATCCCATCTCCAGAAAGGTTCCAGTCTATTCCTATTCTTTTTATCTTCTATTTCATAATCAAATGCTTGAAGCATCATCTCAAGTTTGTCTATATCATCACAGAATTTTGCTTCCTTTGTTTTACAATCTTCCATTTCGTTCCATAAATCTAAATATTTCTCACTTAATTTCTTCGATAATCTAGAAAGAATTTTTTCTATTGCTTTTTCTTCTAATTTTCTAAACTTATTAATATTTTTATATTTTTTTCTTGAAGTTATGTCGCCTGTAACAGATTCTGCAATATCATGTAGAAGAAGCATTCTCATAACTTTTTCTGTGTCAAGTCTTTCCATATCAGAAAGAAACATTCCAAGAAGAGCTGTTCTAAAGGTGTGATCTGCAACGCTTTCAGAGTTTTTTACTCCTCTCATTTTCCATCCGGTTCTTGGAGTTCTTTTTAACTTTCCTATTATTTTTGCAAACTCTATAAAGTCTTTTTCTTTCATATGAATCACAAAGGAATCTCGCAGCAGAACTTATTTAGCATTTCCTTAGAATAAAGCTTTGGTAGAAGTTTGTTATACCATAATTCAAAAACTAATTTTTGATCTATAGTAGGCATAGGCCTTCCTTGATTTGTTTTTTCTCTTATGTTTATTACAGCACCAGGATAGTCCTTTATGATAAGCATCTCAACCCTTAATGGCAAGTTTTTGTTAAGCTCTTGCAATCTCTGAACGAATTCTTTGGCCTTTTTCTCAACATCATCATTATAGGTTAATGCTGGAAGATACACGTAAAAATCAGTTTTCCAATTCAAAAACAGTTTTGCTGCTTCAAACTGTTTTTCATAGAACTTTGGTTCAGCTCCTGTTAAAATAGAAAAATCTTCTTTGCAAAATCCTTTAAAACAACCAACAGCTCCAACATTTCTTTTCTTCATTATGCTCCTCAAATCACCTTCTATATTTTCTAAATATTTTGTCATAGAAAGGTTTGTGTCAATCCAGACGTACAGCTTCAAGTCTCTTTTCTCAATTTCACTGTAGATATCAACTATTATTTCAGGTATTATTGTTGGTTCACCACCAGTAATTCTTATTACATTCATAGGTTCATTTGACTTTGATTTTGCAGATAAGAAGTAATCCAATATTTCTTTTGGGGAGAAGAACTTTCCAAAACTTGGATTAGATAAATTTATTTCAGGAGGCACATAGCAGAAATTGCATGAATAAGTACAGCCGCTTAATTGAACTGCAAAAACTTTGTTATAGTCTCTTGGGTCTTTCCTTCCAAAAGCAAGTGCAGCAGAATAAGGTGGGTTTTAATATTCTAGCTTTTTAATCTCATCTATAGGCCTTGACCAGAAATTTTCTACAAGACCTATAAATTTTTTTGACCAAACCTCTGGGAAAGGAGCTTTTAGCCACTCATTTTCAAACTCGTTATCACCGCTTATGTAATTCTTATATCTAAAATACATGTCAAGGATTTTGTTAGGATCAGCCTCTTGGACGCTTCCTCCTATCCTCGTGACTAGATATTTTCCATTCTTCATCATTTTAGGCCTTACTAACTCAGCTCTTTTTTCTGGGTTAAACATAAAAATCACATATTTCTTTTCGCAATTCGGGCTTCATGAACTAACCATAAAAATGGGTAATGGGCGGGAAGAGATTCGGATTCGAGAACCCCTACCCAAAAAGGGTTTCTCTCGACCTCTTGATTATCAGTCAAGCGCTCTACCAGACTAAGCTACCCGCCCATAAAATAAGATATTATTCCAATACTTTTAAATATGAATTTAATATTTCGGTTTTAGCTTAGAAATAAAGTAAGTTATTATTACGGAAATAATAGTGACTATTATTGCAACGTAGAATTTGTAAATAAGATTGCCAGTTGTTGTAAATAGTGTGTCTATAGTTGTTTTTATCGCATCGTTCCAGCTTAAAGCAGCTACTAATCCTAATGCAGATATTATAAGCGTTGCAAAATTCTCCCTGAAGGCTTTAGTGAATTTAGAAACCTCATGATTTATGATCATACTTCTTTTTTGTTGCTTCCATTCGTTTGGTCTTGGATCTGGTTTCGGTGCTACAACTTTTGTAAACAATCTATTTTCTGACATAAGAATCGCTGGAGTTATTTATTAGTAAAAGCTCATTCTTAAAGATTTTTATTCTAGAGAAAAAATGGACTGGCCGAGATTTGAACTCGGAATCTCTACCTTGCGAAGGTAGCGCCTTTCCGTTAGGCCACCAGCCCAATATTTAAATTATAATTATGAGACATAATTTATATGCTAATCTCAGCTATTTCAGACTTGGACACTCTAGGAATGGACTTGGAGCCATTTTGGGATATTATTAAAACTGCAAAAGAGCCAGATATTTTTCTTTTAGCAGGAGACATGTATGACTATAGGACTCCAGAAAATTACGACTTACTGCTAGACTTTATTAAACTTAAGAAATGGAATTGCCCAATATTCGCTATCTATGGGAATCATGAGTTTGATGAGGATATTGATGAAATAAAAAAAATATGTGGGAAGAGAATAACCTTTCTTGATGAGGAGAGCATAGAATTAAAGATAAAAAATAAAAGCATAGGCATAGTTGGCTCAAGAGGTTCTCTAGACTTTCCAACTTGGTGGCAGTCAAAGCATGTTTCGAACATAAGAAAGGCTTACCTTGATAGAATAAAAAAATGTGAAAAACTTTTACAAAACCTTGAGGTCGATATAAAAATTCTTTTATCTCATTATGCACCCACATACAAGACGCTTGTTGGTGAAAACCCGAGAATATACAGTAGCTTGGGCTCTAAGAAATTTGAGAAAGTTTTAGTGAAAACTAAAACAAACTTTGCAGTTCATGGACATGCTCATTATGGAAAACCTATTGCATTCGTTGGTGGAATTCCAGTTTTCAATGTGTCCTTTGAAATTAATAGAAAAATAGTCGAGATAGACACAGACAAACTGCCTAAGACCGGACTTCACAAGTTTGTAAAATAACAAAGATTTATTTATTTATCTCACAAGATTAGATAAAGTGATTAGATGGATAAAAACTACAACCCCAAGGAAATCGAACCTAAAATTACAAAGTTTTGGGAAGAAAGCAAGATATTCAAGTTTGACAGAGAGAGCAACAAGCCAAGCTTTTGCATAGATACGCCGCCACCATTCACGTCTGGTATACCTCATATGGGACATGCACTTTGGTGGACTTGGAATGATGTTATAACTAGATACAAAAGAATGACAGGTTTCAATGTTCTGCTCCCTCAGGGTTGGGATTGCCATGGACTGCCGACGGAACTTCAGGTAGAAAAGAATTTTAAGGTTAAAAAGTCAGAGAAGGAAAAGTTCTTGGATGCCTGCAGAATTTGGACAGATGATATGATAAAGAAAATGAAATCAAAAATGATTGAGATGGGTTATTCTTCTGATTGGGACTTTGAGTATTCAACTGATAGCAAAGAGTACATGGCATTTGTCCAGAAGACATTGTTAAATTTGTTTAACAAAGGATTATTGAAGAGAGTAGAGCATCCTGTAATGTGGTGCACAAAATGCGGTACCACATTAGCAAAAGCAGAAGTTGGTTATCGAGAACGGGAAGGAGTTCTTTATGATATAAAAATTCCAGTTGGAAAAGAACACATAACAATATCAACCACTCGCCCAGAGTTTCTGCCTGCATGTGTTGCAATCTTCGTTCATCCTGATGACGAGAGATATAAAAGATTTGTTAATAAAAAAGCAACGCTGCCGATATATAACAGAGAAGTTCCTATTCTTTCAAACCCAGAAGTTGATACGACTTTTGGAACAGGAGTTGTCTATCTTTGTACTTATGGTGACGAGTCTGATATTAAATGGCAGAAAAAATTTGACTTGCCTTCAATAAACATAATAACTGAGGATGGAAGACTAGATGAAAATTCTGGCTTTCTAAAGAGTTTAACAATAAAAGAGGCGAGAAACAAAATAGTGGAGGAGTTAGGAAACCGCGGTTTGATATTGAAAGAAACTAAGTTCAAGCATAATATTATTTGTCATACAGAAAGAGCTGGCTGTGAAAACCCTATAGAGTTCTTGTCAAAGAAACAGTGGGCAATAGAAGCAATGAAATTTTCCAAGGATATGATGGAAATTTCCAAGTCAATCGAATGGCATCCAGATTACATGCAAAAAAGACTTGCAAACTGGGTTGACTCCATGGATTGGGACTGGATAATATCTAGGCAGAGAGTTTATGGGACACCAATTCCTTTTTGGTATTGCGAGAAATGCGATAAGGTATTTGCGCCAAAAATAGAAGAGTTGCCAGTGAATCCTTCTGTTGAAGAATCAAAGAGAAAGTGTGATTGCGGCGGGAACTTGGTTGGAGAGACGGACATCTGTGATGGATGGGTTGACTCATCGATAACGCCTTTAATAATCTCTGGTTATTGGAAGAATGATGAAGAACTTTTCAAAAAATTATATCCGAATGACTTGAGGCAACAAGGACATGACATAATAAGGACTTGGGCATACTATACGATGCTTAGATGCTTCCAAGAGACTGGTAGAAAGCCTTGGAAAAAGATTTTAATAAACGGAATGATTCTTGGTCCAGACGGAAGGGAAATGCATAAAAGCCTTGGAAATTTTGTGATACCGGACGACGTCCTCTCAAAGCAAGGTGCAGATACCATAAGGGCAGGACTGATAATGATGGGAGCGTTTGGGAACGATGTTCCGTTCGCATGGAAGGACATGAACTTCACTTTCAAGTTCTTGACAAAATTTTGGAACATCTTTAGGTTTTCGTCAGAGTATTTGATCAGAACTGACAACAAGCAGATAACTTTGATAGATTTTTGGATACTAACGAAGCTACAGAAGGTCATAGACTCGGTCACGAAGAATTTTGAAAAATTCGAATTCACAGAGGCTTTTGAAATATTACATAGCTTCATATGGCATGATGTTGCTGACAATTATCTAGAAATGGTCAAGTACAGAATATTTGGGGACAGGGCTAAGGAAGGAGTTATAACCACTTTATACTATTTGCTCCTAGCAACGACAAAATTACTTGCACCAATAATACCATTCATCACAGAAGAACTGTGGCAGAACTTCTTTAGGAAATACGAGACCGAAGCATCAGTTCATATCTCTTTATGGCCAAAGATAATCGAGAGCGTCATAGACAAGGATGCTGAGGAGATTGGGGACATGGCAGTTGCGATAATCTCCTCTATAAGGCAATACAAGAACAGAAGAGGGATAGCTTTGAACGCTCCTATGGAGAAACTAACAATAGAGTGTGACGACAAACTAAAGAGGAGATTAGAGAGAGTTTTTGAAGATATTAAAGGAACTATAAAAGTGAAAGAAATCATATTTGGAAAAGGAGACATTCCTGTTGAGAATGTTCCTGTTAAAATAACAGTTCTAGTTTAAACTTCTTGTATCTATTAAAACTTCTCTGCATTTTTCAGCATCTACTTCAATTTTCGGATCCTTGTAAAGCTTTATGCTTGTGCTTTTGTCAGCATATTCAACCAAACTTCTAAAATAAAAAGGATATTTATCAAAAACACTTTTTCCATTACTAAAAACAAAAACATCCTCAGGAATTATTCTATTTGGCAAAACAGTAAGATTACAAGTTACTTGATCGCTATTACATCTAGACCTTTCTGCTATTCTTTGCTCTGCTTTTGAAAGATTTAATGGATTAGAGTAAAAGCTCGCCACTCTTTTAAATTTTCTATCATCTAAAGAATCATAATCAATCGAGAGAACTTCTTGATCCATTTCCTCATTTTGTATTTTAGTAAAAAGTCTTGATGTTTTTTCATTAGTTTTCATGACATGATCAAGTTCGCTCTGTTCAATATTCCATAATTCTTTTTCAGAAATTGTGCCATCTTCAATTAATTTTTGAAGCGACTTTTCGAACAACCTCTCGTAATATCTGACAGTTGGATGAAAATAAACATTAAGATACATATCCTGGTATGCGGCTTGAAGAACTCTTACTTGAGGGACTTTGGACTCGTCCTCTAATCCAAGAGTAGAGCCATCAAAATAATAGCTCTTAAATATATCAAGCATAAATGGCAATGCTGGATAATAAAATGTCCTGTTAGAATCTAAAAGAACATAACCTGTTTTGTCTGCACCAAGAGTATTATGAGATATTATTTGACTCAAAGGATTTTGCTTTAAAATTATTTGCTTTACGACTTCAATATCTCCACCACAATCTTTAATGCAATGTTTTAAGGTTCTACCTTCTCTATCCTTCTTTTCATCTTCTATAAGTTCTAAAGCTTTAATTTTATGGTCAATAGTTTCACCTCTTTCTTTTCCAAGAGCCTCAATTAAGAAGCCAGAAGCATGAGAATATGGTGGTTGCCTAAGGTCATGAAGAATAGCTGCAATTTCTGTGTTTGTTTTTTCTTCAGGATTTATACATGCTTTTTTAAGTAAATGATTTGTGATTTCATCAGTAAAATGATATACAAAAACAGAATGATCATACCTGCTGTGCTTTGCACCTCTGTATACTTTATCTACAAAACTAAGTTGGTCAATATCATTAAGCCTTAAAACATAAGGATGTTTTACTATAAGTTCATATTTTGAGCAATCAACCTCTCTTAGGCTTGTTATAACAGTATGTCTAGACCCCATAATAAGAATTTAAAAGTAAATTTTAAATAATAAACTATTAAAGTAATGTATACAAATTTTGTTAGTGAATTTAAATGAATTTAAATTTTAAAGAATAGCTAATTTCTTTAGTGAGATTATGGTAGAAGAACATATCTATAAACTAAGAAAAATATTGGAGGAGTTAGAGAAGATTAGAGGAAGACATACTGAACTTGTCAGCGTCTATATTCCTGCTGGTCATAACCTTCAGGACATTGTTAACATGCTTAGACAGGAATATACTCTGACAGAGAATGTAAAGAACAAGACTGTTAGGAATAATGTTCTCGGTGCGATTGACAAGATACTCCAAGAATTACGTTTCTACAATAAGACTCCAACGAATGGTTTGGTTCTATTTGCAGGAAATGTCTCAGAGGTTGAAGGCCAGGTTGATATTAAGGTTTGGAACATCGAGCCGCCCGAGCCATTGAGAATTAAAAAATACTGGTGCGACCAGAAATTTGAGTTAGAGCCATTACAAGACATGGTTGCAGAAAGAGAGCTGTATGGTTTAATTGTTTTAGACAACAGGGAAGCGACGATTGGACTGCTAAAGGGCAAGAAAATTGGTGTACTTAGGCAAATCGAATCAATAGTTCCTGGAAAAACTGCCAAAGGCGGACAATGCTGTCACTACTCTACAATGGTAATAAGTTATGATGGATCTATAGAACCTATATCTAATTTTAAAGATGTAAAATATGTAAAGGCTGCAGATTTCAATACATTTTCGCTTACAGATTCTCCATTGCTTGATTTTTTTGAGACAAGAAAAACAGAATGCTATAAGATAGTGACAAAGCATCCTCGATTAGAAATAGAAACATCTAAAGATCACTTTTTCATAGTATTAGATAAAGGCGAAGTAATAGAAAAGCCAGCCGAAGAATTGAAAGTTGAAGACATACTTTTAATGCCAGAGAAAATAGATGTCAAAGGAGAACTGCAACATCTAAACACTAATTACTCATATTCATTTAGAATAAGCAAAGAAGGTTGTGAATATTTAAGAAACCGTAGAATAGAATTCAAATTATCTCAAGAAAAATTAGCAAAGAAAATAAATGTTCATCAAGTTTTTATTTCTTGTTTAGAAATGGGTAAAAGACCGCTACTTGAAACTTTAGAAAAAATTAGTCAAGTGTTAAATTTCGATTTTGACGTATTTAAATCTAAATATTTAATTTCGAATCATAAAACAATTTTACCTTCTATAGTTTCAGAAGACATTGCACAGGTAATTGGGTATTTCTTTGGTGATGGGAATTATGATAAAAACAGAATCTCGTTTTCAGAAACAAATGAAAATTTAGCTTTATTTTATTCTAAGAAAATTTCAGATTTCTTTAATTGCAAATCTAAGATTAGATTTAGAAAGTCTAAGAACTATTATGAGATTAGAGTATGCAATAAAGTCATACATGATTTTTTCAAAGGTGAATTTATAAAAAATAAAGATTCTTTGACATGTCTAATACCATCAAAAATACTTAAATCTTCTAGCAAAATTCTTGCAGCTTTTATGAGAGGATTCTTCGATGCGGAGGGTTATGCCTCTATAAGGTCAGGTAAATTAGCATTTGGGATAAATAACAAACTACTAGCTCAACAAATACAATTGGCATTATTAAGATTTGGTATAATCTCATCTTTAGATATGTATGATAATAGAAATAACCCTTATTCTAAAAAGGAAAAATATAGCGTATGCATATCAGATAAAAAGTCATTTATAATATTTAAAAAAAGCATAGGATTTACGCTAAGTTTAAAAAATGATAGGCTTGATGAGTTAATTAAGGCCAGAACAAATAAGAATTTCTCTAGGAGATCTTTGTTCAAAACAAATGAAATTGTAAATAAATTGAAGAAATTTTATGATATTGATTTTCATGAAAGCTATATTGGCAATAACAATTTTATAAATAAGAAAAGACTAGAAAGAGTGATGATATCTAAAATTTCAAATAAAGAAGCATTGTCAGATATTTTGCAACTTTTAAATTGTCCACTACTACCTGTTAAAGTTTCAAAAATAATAAAGTTTAATAGAGAAACCCCAATGATAGATCTAGCGGTTAAACACCAGAACTTCATTGCTAACGGCATATTTGTCCACAACTCTGCTCAACGTTATGAGAGAGTCAGAGAAGGACTAATAAACGATTGGTATAAGATCATTGCAGAAAACGTTAGGAACTATCTTTCTAAATTTATTCTAAAAGGGATAATTCTTGGCGGACCAGGACCTGCTAAAAATGATTTTTATGACGGCGGTTATCTTTTAACTGATTTGAAAAAACAAATAATAGGAACTAAGAACGTTGGATATACTGATGAACAAGGACTAGAGGAATTGGTTGAGAGATCCCAGGATGTTCTTGCAGAAGCATCTATTGCAAAAGAAAAAGCTTTGCTTCAAAAATTCTTTGAAGAATTGAGAAAGGATAGCGGTTTGGCGGCTTACGGCAAGAAGAGTGTTGAAAAGGCTTTGGGAATGGGAGCAATCGAAATCATTTTAATAAACGAGGGAGTTGAGGAAAAAGAAATAACAGAAAAAGCTGAAAAATATGGGACAACAGTCGAGATAATTTCTAAAGATACAAGAGAGGGAGAACAGCTATACCAACTAGGTGGCATAGCCGCCATCCTGCGATGGAAAATATAATTTTGTTTATCAAGGTAAGGTTCCACCAGCAACACATACAGATAAAACACAAGTGTTACTTGACGTACCAGCGTCTGAGTCAGATTTAAGCACTGCTTTAGTATTTGTAGCGTCATATCCTGCAACATCATCGTATAGAATACATTCTTGACTGCTACCCTGCCAATGGGTATGCATCATTTCCTCTTGAACTCCATCACCATTTTTTCCTGCATAAAAATATAGAGAACTGTCGAAAGCTCTAACACCCCATCTATTTCTTAAAGTTCCTGTATCTTGGAAAAGAGTTGCGTAAGCTGTTTCAACACCTATATCATTTAAGCTTTCGATATATGCATCACCTGTCAAAGTAAGCATACAATTATGGCCTCTACATGGTGATACATCAACTACTACATATGTAGTACCGCCACCGGAAGAAGAAGTTGAATATTCTCTACAAGATGGAACGCCGTATGTGTATGTAGTACCAGCAGGGCCTATACGATTAACACTTGCTGCTTCAAGAGTAATAGTGCCGGCTTTATCACCATCAGCATTTAAGTCAGAACGAACGTGCAAAATTCCAGCATCATTATACATTTGCGCTTCTCTGTTAGCAACACTATCTCTTGACTGTATGATTACATCTCCTTCTTTAAAGTATGTATAACCACCAACATGCATTTCACCGTTTACATCCAACTTGCGTGCAGGGGCAGTTGTTCCAATTCCAACATTTCCAGTTGCTGTATCAAGCATCATTTGAACTCCATTCCAAGGTATTGCATTCCACCCTCCAAATCCTATTTTTCCACTGCTTGCGCTACAACCACCTGCACAATAAGGCATGAATGTAAAGTTACCATTTTGATCAGCAGTTTTGTATAATTCTAAGGTTGTATAACCTAAACTACCGCCGCCAAGTCCCCATTTTTGTATCATATTATTGGCTGAAGTTGTTCCTCTGATTTCTAAATTTGCTGTTGGCGAAGGTTGTCCAATCCCGACATTACCATTATCTCCTCTTATTACCATTTGTCCGTTGGCGGTTTGGAAATTAAGTCCATAAAATCCTGCTAATTGTGTTGCATAAAATGTTGGTTGACCTGCCCATATAGAAAAGCTGCTCGTTCCTATTCCATACCAAGGAGCGTTGTTAACCAAATCGCCAAACGTGCTAGACACTTTAAGACTAGTAGCTCCAGCACGGCCATTCACATCCAAAAGCCCAGTTGGTGTAGTTGTTCCTATTCCAATGTTTCCAGTAGCAGCATCAATTTTCATTTTAGTAGTAATAGCGCTTCCAGTAAATGACTTGAAGCTGATGTTAGCATATGCTGGTGAATCATCAGCAACGATGTTGAATCCATCACTCTCAACTCCAATGTAATTTCTTGCAGTAGATTCTTCAGTTGTTGAGTAAGTAGCGAATCTAAGATATTTTGGTGCATTTGCAGTTCCTCCTATATGTATGTTGCCTCTTACATCGAGCACTTGCAATGGATCATTCGTTCCAATACCGACTCTTCCATCATAGTTTATCCTCATTCTCTCAGCAGGAGTCGTTGATCCTACAGTTGTTGTATAGAAACTCATATATGATGGAGAACTTGCAGCTCCCCAAATCGATGGTGAATCAACTGATATCTTTGATGTAACATTTTTTCTACCACCATCTCCCCAGAATTCGATTGCTCCGATATTTTCACCTGTTCCTATGGCAGGATCACTTTTTGAAATCCTTATGCCCGGTGTACTATGATTAGCTACTTCTAAAGTTTTTTGTGGATTAACTGTTCCAATACCAATACTACCATTCGAGAAAATGTGCGGTCCTATTGAGTTTACTACCAGTCCATATCCAGAGTTATTAGTGTTATTTTGAACGGTTTGAAGATAGAGTCCTACATCTGTTTGATTCTCCTCTCTTTGTGCACCCCAAACATAGTATGTGATTCCGACAGCAGTGCTCCAAAATTGAAAACCTCTTTGTGTATTTCCGCCAGGTGGATTCGCTGGAATTATTATTGTACAATTATATCTTTTCCATTCTTTTGTAAGAATATGACTACAGTAATAGTTATCGTTAATTCCAAGAATTGTTACTTCCCCACCATTCTTACCTTTCAACCAAATACTCAATGAATAGTTTGTGCTGTTGTAAGTTGGAATAATCTGTACACGTCCAGCAATTGCAAGTCCTGGACCACATCCCGCACTACCACTCGTAACAAGTTTTTCTGCAGTATAGGTTCCATCAGGAGCAGTTGTTTCATTTGTGTTATTTGTCATTGTTCCCCAGTCACAATATGCATCCCATATCTTGTTGCCGTTTAATGTATCGTTGTTATTAACCTGCTCAGAGTAAATAACTTCGTTCTGATATCTGCCAAATCCTCCGAGAGGAGTGTTGAGCTGACCTTGCGTAATACCAATATCACCAGTACCAACAGTAAGTTTCTCTAGAGGAGTATCTGTTCCTATTCCGACCATAGCACTAGATGTGTTGTTATACAAGTTAACTCCGCTAATAATCCATCCACTTGCACTGCCAACATCATCTGGTTCGCAAAGTACTGTCCCACTATCAGTTATCTGTTTTATAGAACTTCCATCAGAACAGTTCTGCAATCTCCTCTGTATCTGTGCAGAATTAATCTGCGTATAATTTATAGCACTGTTCTGTATGTTTGCGTTTGCAACTGCACCGTTAGCAAGATCAGCAGATACAATCGTACTATCTAAAATCTTTCCACTTGTGACTGCATTGTTAGCCAAGTCTGCAGTAGCAATAGATCCATCAAGAATATTATAGCTGATGATTCCGCCAGATATGTTAGTCAATACTGCATTCCCGCCAACTGTCAATGTCTGGCTGACAAACAAAGTATCCAAGTAACTAGCGCCATTGGGCATAAGATAGCATCCCGAGCCTCCTGAAGGACAACTCCCGCTATCAGGACCATAATACCTGACAGTCGATATAGCTCCATTGCCAGAAGCACCAGTAGCATTTATATTACCATTAACATCCAGTGTCTGCGTTGGAGTAGAAGTACCAATACCGACCTTAACATTAGCAGTGTTGTTATAAACATTTGCTCCAGACATACTCCATCCGCTAGTCGTAATACCTGTATCATCTGGTTCGCAAAGTACTGTCCCACTATCAGTTATCTGTTTTATAGAACTTCCATCAGAACAGTTCTGCAATCTCCTCTGTATCTGTGCAGAATTAATCTGCGTATAATTTATAGCACTGTTC
>Ga0315294_10001957_pt1 | contig 22595 bp, 22 predicted proteins | sample YL17G13_40_MG_FD_203626 | JGI IMG/M metagenome (GOLD analysis project Ga0315294, IMG submission 203626) | Sediment microbial communities from Yellowstone Lake, YNP, Wyoming, USA - YL17G13_40 | ecosystem: Environmental > Aquatic > Freshwater > Lake > Sediment | place: USA: Wyoming | collected...
GACGGACGCCACCGACCATTCCCACAGACCGTCCAGAGCATTTGTCTCTACAAATCGCGACGTCACGAAGAGCGCCGCGGTAGCGCCCGTGTTTACGCCCCCCTCCGGCAGAAACTGAGGATGAACGCCGTTGCGCCAGAAGTCGACCCAGTAGGCAGTCGGGCTTGTCTCCCAGGCGGGGTACCAGAAGAACGTGAGGTCAGTCCCGAGCGTGTAATTGAAGACGTATGCGGGAGCAACAAGCACGGGGGCCTTGGAGTCGGGCTCCTGATACTCGGTCATCACGGTATTTGCCGCGAGGGCCCACTTCTCGTTCGATATTCCGGACGCTATCTCGGTCCCAACGACCTCGACGAGCACGTCCTTCCCCGCGTCCGACGGTCCGAACTGGATGTACTCCTTGTTCTCGTACTGCTTCGTCGTCTCATACAGCAGGTCTCCACTCGATTTGGCGTACGCTTTCAGATCGAGATTACTCAGTTTCCACGATGTCCCCGACTTGTGCTTATTGTAGACGAGCACGACCCGGTCGCCGTCATGGACAACCGGAATGCGGAACGTTCTGGTGTCGCCGGTCGATGAGAATGACCCCGTGTACGTATCGGCGATATGCTCGTACGCGTTCCAGGCGTTTACGTAGCCGAACCCGGAGTAGTAATCCGGCCCTTCAACGGCAGGGCTTGACGTGAAATCCAGGGCTGTGGCAAACGTGAGCGCGCGGACCTCAAGCGAGCTTGTCACACCCGCGCTCATAAGAACCGCCGCGACCCCGGAATAATGCGGAGCTGCGCAGGAGGTTCCGGTATAGTTGCCGAACCCTCCGCCGGGTTTAGCCGATATCGTCACCGTAGGGGCCATGATATCGGGCTTCAGTCGCTCTTCGCTGCCGTCCGCACCGTAGCAGGGCCCGTACTTGCTGTTCTCATAGTATGTATCGTCGTCCCGCAGGGGCGTGTACTGGCCGTTCACTCCCGCCACCGCCACACCGTTGTAGCCCACCGCAGGCTTGTCATCGATCTGATCGTTCGCGCAGCCCGCATCCCGATTTCCAGCCCCGAGCGACCACACGACATCATACAGGTCGACCGTGTTGTCAAAATACTCCGAGAACATATCGAGCCCGTCACGCTGGTCGCACGCCTGTGCGAAAACCATGCTGAAATTGAGCACCTGCGCATCGTTGAAGCCCGTTCCTCCCAGCGCAGCCCAGTCGTACGCCTCCTTCACTGCCACGAAGCCGTTATACCCGTCGCACAACTTCGCGTTGTAGTACCTGTCGATTCCCCATGCCATGCCGCGAAAAGTTGCATGCTGCGACGCGATCACTCCCGCCGTATGTGTCCCATGATTCGACGTGTCATCCGGCGTGCAGCCGGTCGCCAGGGCGGGGAACTTCTGCGACTCAATCTCCAGCCCGATGAACGCCTCGTGCTGCGTGTACACACCCGTATCCGCGCCCATTACCGCCACCCCCTCGCCATGAAAGCCGATATCCCAGACCGCCTGCGGATACGCCCCCGGCCGGAGCTGCAGAGATTGCGCCGAGTAATTCGTCGCAGGAACCGCCTCGAAATCCTCCGTCACCTCCAGCACCCCCCCAAGCGCCCGGATTTCGGCGACATGCTCCCGTCTCGTCACCACCGCGAGCGAGTTCAGAACCAGGTCGCTCGATGCCACCGCCGTGTCAGGTATGGCGTCTATCTTGCTGATCGCGGCTGTCTGGATCTCATCGAGCGAGGACCTGAGGATGGAGGTCACCATGGCCGCCCGTTCACGCTTGAGAGCGAATATCTGTTCGACCAGAGGCCGGATCCGCGACCGCATGGACGGGTCGGCGACGTTTGCCCGGTTGGACCGATAGATCTCCTTGATCCCATCCGAAAGGGTCTCGATCTGCGGGAACGCCAGGTCCGCCGCGTTGATCGCATCGGTGTAGACGTTCTCGGGCGCTCCGTCAAGAAGAACGATCAGAGTAACGGAATCCGGAGACTGCGACAGCGCAGCAGCCTCCTCGGGGTTCTGAGACTGCCTCGACGGGGGGCTCTCAACGGAGGGGGATGTCGGGGCCTTGCCCGAGCAACCCACCGCGAGCGTAAGCAGGATGATGGAAATTGCAGCGATAGCGACTGACTGATTGAGTTTCATGCGTAAGGCTCATCTCTCTTGTGGCATGGATTACGCTGCGTCCAGAGGTCCAATTTTATCAGAACCGTGTGTGATTTTCAGTATGGGCACGGGTGCCCTCCACAAACGAGTCCGCGAGTTTGTGGAGGTCTCCATCTGTCTCTTCATCATTATGAAACCTCCACAAGCTCCGAAGACTCCGCTTGTGGAGGGCACCCCTACCATGACGCCGGATTCCCCTCATCGTGGTATCATTAATATTGCGAACCAAACAGGCCCTTCGACGGTCTTGAGAGAAGGGCGTTTTTGTGTGCATTTATGGACGCTGTCTTTGACTGGCTCTACCGGGCTTTTGTCCTCGGGCAACTGAGGTTCTACAACTGGCTGCCCGCCATCCTCCTGCTTGGACTGCCCGCCATCCTCTGGGCGTATTTCGTGTTCCAGAGGAAGCGACGCTGGCGCGTCAGTTACCCGATAACCTCGCTCCTTGCACGCATCCCGCGCGTCGTCAGGATTCGCCGACCCTCTCGCCACCTTCCCATGGTGCTTCGACTCCTGGTCCTTGCGCTTGTAGTGATGGCGGCTATGCGTCCCCAGATGGGCAAGACCCATGAGAAAATCAGGACCCAGGGCGTCGACATAATGCTCACCCTCGATATCTCCCCGTCCATGATGGCGCAGGATTTCAAGCCCAATCGCGCCGAGGCCGCGAAGGTGGTTCTGGCTGATTTCGTGAGACGGAACCAGAACGACAGGATGGGTCTGGTCGTGTTCAGCGGAATGGCGTTCACGCAATGCCCGATGACCACAGACACTGCCATCCTGGAGGAGTTCGTCAACCAGGTCCAGCTCGGCGACGTCCTCGAGAGCGGCACCGCGATCGGCGACGCAATCGTCACGTCCGTGGCCAGGTTCCCTGATGAGAATGTGCCCAGCAAGGTCATGATTCTCCTCACTGACGGCGAGCACAACATCGGACGCTTCGACCCGATGACCGCAGCTCGAATCGCGAACAGGATGGGCGTGCGCATCTATACGATCGGCGTGGGGAGCCGCAAGCCCACCCCCATCCCGGACCCAAACGCCCCCGGTGAGTACCTTAGACAGTTCGGCGAGCTTGTCTATACGAGGCTCGATGAAGAGACTCTCAAGGATGTCGCAAGCCTGACTGGGGGACGGTACTACCGTGCCGAGGACGAGAACACCCTGGCGGCCATATATCGCGAAATCGGGCAGCTTGAGACCCATGAAATAGAAAGCGTCAAGTACACAACCTACACCGATTTGTTCCAGTGGGTGCTGGGGGCGGCGCTTGTGTTTCTCGCGCTCGAATTGATAACCAGACACCTTTGGGGTCGAGTGCTCCCTTAGGATGAGTCACCGATGAATTTCTACAGCGCGACATATCTGCTTCTTCTCCTTCTGATCCCCGTGCTTTTTGTCGGGGCCTGGCTGACCGCTCAGGCACGGGAGAAGGCGAGGGAGAAGTTCGCGCCGGAGCACCTGTTTTCCAGGATCGCGAACCCGGAGCCACAGTCGCGCATTTTCGTGCGCACCCTGCTCGCGGCGATCGCCCTTCTATTTCTCATTCTCTCGTTCGCGCGTCCGCAGGGGGGCCAGCGAGTAACCGAAGAGGAGGTCGTCGGCATCGACATCCTTCTCGCGATCGATGTGTCAAGGTCGATGCTCGCCGCCGATCTCTATCCGAACCGTCTCACGGCCATCAAGACCGTCACGAATGAGTTCATCGATTCCAGCTACGGCGACCGCATCGGTGTGGTCGCGTTCGCCGGCGACGCGGTGGTCGTGTGCCCGCTGACCACCGATCATGGCAGCGTCCTCGGCTTCATCGACCGCCTCACCACCGAGGAGCCCCTCCGACCCGGAACCGGCATCGGAAATGCCGTTCACGTCGGCGTCAACCGTCTCAAACAATCCGAAGGGGGACGGGTAATGATCCTCCTCACCGACGGCGAGAATAATAAGGGCATGGACCCGATCGAGGCGGCTGCGGAAGCGAAGTCCGAGGGGGTCCGGGTTTACACCGTCGGCGTCGGAACCACCGCAGGCGCTCCGCTACCCGACCAGAGTCAGTCGATGCTCGGAACAAGATACAGAACCGACGACCGCGGAAATCCGATAAGGGTCGGTCTCGATGTGGCCACGCTCGAGAAAATCGCCCAGGACACCGGCGGCAGGTATTTCCAGGTCTCCAGCCAGCGCCAGCTTCACTCGCTTTATTCCAACATAACGCACGAGGACGAGACCCGCTTTCAGGCGAGGCGCATCGTGCGTCGCGAAGAGCTCGCGCCCTATTTTCTATTCATCGCAGCCTTGTTTTTGATCCTCGAAGCGTTCTACTCTTATATCACTCCCGCAGAGGTCCGCCATGCGAAAGCCTGATCGAAATCCTCACATCGCTCGCGCTCTTAGGGTCGGCCTGAAAGTCCTTCTCGTGATGTTGCTGCTTCCCGGACTCGTCGCGTGGGAGCTTCCCTTCCTCTCCCAGCGCATCCGCGGCGACAACGATTTCCGCGCCGGCAGCTACGACAAGGCGATTGAGCACTACGGCAAAGCGATCGAGAAAGGCGGCAACGACTGGCAGACCCTCTACAACCTGGGAACCTCATACTACAGGGCGGGCAAATGGGACGACGCGGTGGAGAACCTGACATACGCCTCCCAGATCGCCGAAAGCTCGGGGGCGGCCGACATCGATCGCGCCCACGTGCTCCATAACCTTGGGCTTGCCTATCTCCAGCTCGATGATTGCGAGAACGCAGTCCCGTCCCTCACAAAGGCCGCGGAATTAGCCAAGGACGACAAGGACATCGCCAAAAACCTCGAGTTCGCTTCCGGATATTGCCAGGGTAAGGGCAAGGATCCCTCCGAGAGCGAAGGCAGCAAGGAGACCGAGGGCGAGGGCGAGAAGCAACCGCAGCAGGGTCAGTCGGACAAGGAGCAGAGCAGCGACGCATCGCAGACTGAGGATCAGCAGAATCAGTCGCAGTGCGACCAGGGTAACCAGGAGGGCGGAGGCGGCGAGAACAAGGAGAACGATACCGCCCAGAACCAGGGTCAGAACAAGGACGAGACCGACCAGACCGGCGATCAGGGCGAGAACAACAACAAGCAGGGCGGCGAGGGCAATCAGCCCGACACCGCCAAGCAGGAGGGTCAGGGCGACCAGAACAAGGATCAGCCCGACCAGACCGGCAATCAGGACAAGAACAACCAGGGCGAGGGGCAGAACGATCAGAACAACGGTCAGGGTGACAATCCCCAGGATCAGCAGGGCGCAGGCGGCAGCGGGAACGCTGAAGAGCGCGGTCCGAGAGATGTTCCGGACGACGGGCTCAACCTGTCCGATTCCCAGGTGCAGGACCTTCTCGACCAGATGTCGCGCCTGGAGCGTCAGAGGGCGCCCAGGTATTTCCACAACAACCCGACCGAGGGCGCCTGGATGGACGATGAATCTCTGTACGATCTCTTCCGAAGGCTGATCTTGGGGCTTCCCACCGACAATGCCATCGAGGAGCCCGACGACGGCATCGACTGGTAACATGTGCGTCCCGCGCATGGTTCTTGAGTAGTCATACGCATCCCGCGCATGGTTCTTGAGTAGTCATACGCGTCCCGCGCATGGTTCTTAACAGGCGGAAATACAAAGAACCATGCGCAGGATGCGCATTGCTACATTGTGAGAACCGGATTTCCGTTGTATAATGGACTCTGTTGCCTTGGACAGGAGTGGGATCGGGCGGAGATTGCGATCTGGGAGGCTCGCTAGATGGAGGTTGAAACAAGCCTCATAGGCGATGTCGTCGTTCTGAAGCTGATCGGGGAGCTCACTTCAAGAAACCCACTCTCATCCGTCTTCTGGAGCCACCTTCACAGGGGCCAGAGCAAGTTCGTCGTCAATCTCGAGAGGGTGCGCGCGATCAACTCGGTTGGTCTCAATTCGCTTCTGGATTTCAAGCGCCTTTCCGAAGCAGCGGGCGGCGGGATCATTCTTTGCAGCGTCTGCGACGAAGTGAAGGGGATACTCAAGAGCACCGGCATCGAAGAGGTGTTCGCCGTCTTTGATGATGAGGAGCCTGCGCTCGCAGGTTTCATCAAGGGCCTTCCGTCCATGAGCTCCCACTCATCCGTGAGCAGGTACAGGAACTAGCGCCATAATTCCCGGACCTCTTCGTAGCCCGGCATTTCCTTTGCCGGGGACATGATGCTGAGGACGAACCCGGCAAATGAGATGCCGGGCTACGGCTGCGAAGAAAGGCAGGCGCCGATATGGATAATGCTCCCCACCAAGACGAGCCGCGCGGCGATGAAACGTCTCCGCAGGAAAGGGATCGGCACCGAACCTGTCGCACTGCTCTTGTTGTCTGTGCCGTAATCGCCATTGTCCTCTTTACATCGTTCGTCGCTATTGTCGCCGTCGCGGCGATGCTAGGCGCAAGGAACATCCCCCTGCAAGGCAAAGCCATTCAGACCCTCCGATCGATCGGGTCAAGCCAGCTCGCCTACCGGAATGCCAACAATAACGGTTACTACGGCACTTTCGCGGACCTGCAACGAGGCATGTACATTCGCGAGGGTTACACCCTCGACAACCTGGTCGAGGATTACACCTTGACCTGGGAGGTCTCGAATACACCGCCGGGCGGCAACAAATTCACGGATGAGCCCCAGACAATTCGAGAGCTTTTAGAGCGAGCGGTCGGCAACAAATTCACCATTATCGCGTTCCCGCGTGACACGCGTCCCGGCTTCCTGAACACGTTCGCCATAACGGAAGACCAGATCGTTCGAGTGTGGAATCCCACCAACCGATGGAACGAATGGGAATCGGTGACAACCTGGGACCCCATCCCGTAGCCCGGCATTTCCTTTGCCGGGCATACGACGCTGTGAACCAACCCGGCAAATGAGATGCCGGGCTACGACTGACCGGCAATAAGCCTGATACCGGATGATGGTTCCTCGGGAAAGGGGACTAGTCCCGCTCGCCGCTGTTACCCGGCCAGCGTGACATATTTATGCTGACGACGCCCGGTACCGCACCGCGAAGTTCCGACAAAATCTCGTATGATGCGACCACATCGCCATTCTGCTTCTTGAGTTCAATTAGTATGGGTTCGCATTCATCAATCGGCCCGACAGTCGCGAAGTACACTCCGCGTTCTATGTTCACCAACTCCGTGACGCGTCCGGATACTGATACATGTGCTGACTTAACACGCCGAGTGTGCTCCTCGACGCGAATATCTACGAAAGGTCCGCCGCACTCAACCTCGTGAATTCCCTGCGGATACACTATCCCGCCGGCAGCGATGAAGGACGGAAATGTGATGTAATTCTCTACCAGGACGCCGTCCGAATACTGCGAGTAATGATACCTGTCGCTGTTATGTCCGTAATCTGACGCGCCTCTCAAGATGTTACTGGTGATTTCACCATCGCACGGGCCTGTCACAAAGCGGTCATCAACGTCGTTTACGACATGCGGGCTCGTATTTTCGTCAAACACTCCCTCGTACCATCCGGGATGTTCATCGTAATCATCATCATCGAAAACGTACGGATTGAGTTCGTACGGGTCGAAGCCGGGGATGTAACTCATCCAGGGATCCTCGGCCTGATGTTCAAGCAGGAGGTCGAGAATACTGTAGTTCTTGTCCCATGCGGCAATCGAATATGGTGTGTTTGAGATCGCCTCAAGGTCACCCGGTCGGTTCACATCAGCGCCGGCATCGATGAGGACCGCGGTGATTTCGAGGTCACCTATCGAAACCGCCACCATCAGGGGTGTCATGCCCGTTTCGTCCTTGACGTTGATGTTATCCTCGTCGATTAACTCGAGAACCGCTTCAAGGTCTCCGGATCGTATGAAATCGGTTAGTCCACCGGCGTTCGCGGTCAAGCTGAGCAGGACAGTTCCGGAAACAGCAATAACTCCGATTGTGAGAATCAGTTGTTTGAGTTTCATGTCATCGTCCTCCATGATTAGTATCTGGTTTTTAGGGTTACAAAATTTCCGGAATTTCGGGGACAGACTACTAAACTCCTCCGTTCGATGCGGCATTCGAGTCCCGCATCAGTCGAGCTTCGTCGTCTGTCGCCGAAACCGAGACTCCCTCGCGAAGTGACATCATTTCCGCGTATCCTCCGGGCGGCGGGACCCAGATTGTGTACTCATTTTCAGCATGCCGAGGGAGAGGAATCCTCCGCTCCGTCCAGCCGTTTGCCATGTCGACGAGGATAACCCCTGTAGCATGCTTTTCCATACAGGCAATCCATCGTTCGCCGATAATCGACCATTTGGCCTGAAATACCTCGTGCATCACCGTGCCGTCGGACGTATTGATGAACTGGATCTTGGACGGTTTCTTAGTGGATTCGGATAGCTCATATGCCATGATCTTTCCGTCGGGACCTACCGACGGATGACCTGGTCCGAGATCATCGATGATCTTATGCCATACGCCCGCCCCTATGTCGTAGCTCCATATCCCGGCTGCGGAAGTGGTCCAGGAGAACACTCGCGCGATGATGACATTGCCGTCTGCACTAACAACGCAGAACGGAGAACTGGCATCCGGGACACCCAACCAGAGCGGCGGTGACTTGAACTTCCCTCTTGTTACCGCCAAGTCCGGCAGACTGAGAATCACATATCCTTCATCATCGCAGACCACGTTTTTGGGATCTCGTGTAACACACAAGCGATCGTCCTGCCCTATCTCCGGTGGGTATTCCACAATAATCGGTTCGCCTGCAAACACTTTCGGCAGCTCGATTCTCCTCATTCGCGGCGTGTGTCTCATATAATCAGAATTCGGACTGATGTCCAGAAATGAGATTACGCCGCTGTCGGATACGAACGGCTGGAGGCCCGGCCATGTGAACGATTTGGTCGCGAGTCTCACTGGGTCATGGCCGAAGGTCACGAGAACCGAGTCGCCCATGAATGTGTTGCATACCACGATCGGCTCGTTCTTTCTACCGGCGTCATTGATCATGTCAATGATCTGAGCCTCTCGCCACTTGACCGTGAGGAATGAGCACAATACAGATAAGAGCGCAACCAGCGGAGGAAGAATGTAGCGGTATCTTCTCATCCCGACCTCCTGCGCCATTCTCTGAAAGCGAGAATCGTGAACAGGACGGAAAGTGTGATCCCGCCGAAACTGACAAGGATGATCGGGGGCAGAAGCATTCCGGGAACGCCAAGAAGCACACCTAGAATGTCGAACCTGACTATGACAACAAGCAGACCGACAAGGAGGAAGTAGGAGAAGAAAGCGAGCAGGAAGGGACCACCTCGGCGCTTGAGTATCGTTCCCCACCAGAACGCCCAGCTAATTGGCAAGAGGCCATATCCGAGGACCTCCAGCAGCAGAAAGAGATATAGAACCGGTATCTCACTCAAGCCAACGCCGGAAGACGGGATTACTCTGACACCGCCGAGATTCCCTCCCACCGTCAGCAGATGCAGGGCATTGGTGACCCCGATATCGGGTACCGCAAACCTCGCCGGCAGCACCGAGTTCAGATGAGCCATCGCTCGGTTTTGCGAAACGAAGTTGAATATGTACAACAGCACGAACGGCAAGGCAAGTTCAAGCCACGTCAGGAACACTGCGCTCATCCTCGGCAGAAGCACCAGCCAGGGACGCAATGGAACTGTCTTGAGTGAGCTGTCCCCTGTTCCTTCGAGGACGTACGCCCTCAGAGACGCCCATCCGACGGCGAGAGGCGTGATCCCCAGGAATCCGAACAGTCCGACACGGAAAGCAAGGTCCTCGATCTTCTGCGGAACGAAATCGTAGAGCCAGAATCCGAAATAGGCCGCCGCGGCGCACCAGATCATGCCCCACCAGATGAAGTTGAACTTCCCCGCCCAGATGCGGCCGTACGCGCGGTCGTGCAGCCTGCACCAGGGCGTGTCTTTGATGAGCGAGAAATTCCATATTCTGCCGGCCAAAGGCATCTGTTCCTCTCGGCTTCCGCAGACAGACTACGAAACCCATGGACCGGGGTGACGCCATCGATCCTCGAAAACTTCGTCTCGAGATAACGCCCCGGCTACCGGACCAAGGAAGGCTGCAATCCCGGCAACGACCTCTTTGAAATCGCCAGGGGCACCCGAAACGCGATTCCTACCGATAAATGCCCCCCACTGACTCTGCCTCCCCGCGTCGCCTGAGAACTCGCTGGAGAGACAAACAGGGAGCGCCTGAATCGACGTGCCGCGCGTCGCAAACGTGAGTCTGATCGCTCCCGCCAGCTTGGCTCCCTCGAAATCGAGCCGCCGAGACAGAAGCAAGATATCGTAGAAATCCTTGAATCTGCTGTTGATCTCCCCCAGTTTGACCATGGCCTCGAACTTCTCGGCGATTGTGCTCTCAAGCGGATAAACAAGAATCCTGGGGCTCGGCAGGTCCAGCATTGTAGGATAGTCGCAAAGCACGGCAGGCGAAAGGAGCTTATCTGCAAAGCTGATGTCCACCTGCATACTCGCCCGGGCCTTTCCAAGGCGGCCTCGGAATGTCACTCTGATCCCCTCGTACACGGCCTCCTCGATGATCGTCTCCGCATGGATGCTTCCCGGGTCAAAGCTCATTCCGTCCTCTTCGCACTCCTCCGAAAAGACATCCCTCACAATGGCGACCAGGCTCTCGATATCGTTTGCCGTTCTGCCGAGCAGGTCGATGTCCTTTGTGGGCCGAGTCGAATCCCCAAGCTCAATTGAGAAAGGAAGCGAGCCCTTGAGAACAAACTTGCGGCCGTGCGGGGTCCTAGACAAGCGATAGAGGAAACGCTCGTTGGCATACAGCTGCAGGAACTCACTGAACGTCCGGTCTGCTTTCCCCGCTGCGGATGCAAGACGCGCATGAATGGACGCGGGGATATTCATGGGAGTCCCGCGGGTCACAGTATTCCTTCCAGGTAGGGTCTTATTATCTTCTCGACCCGGCAGATGCGAGCGTAGCGGAGGATCAGATCAACTCGCACAGGTTTGCGCGCCTTGTAGAGCTTGAGGGCTTCAATGGCCACGTCAAGCCCGATCTTGTTGCGGTGCTTGAAGCAGTCGGCGAGGGTTTTCTCAGGGCTGTAGATGCGGACTGGTATCCTGTCGATTTCCCGAACCTCAATGCCTTGGTTGAAAGCTGGACCTTTGAACCTGAAGACTCGCACGGGCGGGCGGTCAAGGGAAGGCGTTCTTGATCCGAATTCAAGCGCAATGTAGACTTCGTGGGCGATCTGAGTGGTGATGTCATGAAACGAAAGAGCTGACACCAGGCATATGACTCCCTTGGGAATCTTCTTGGCCGCGAGACAGAGGTCCGGATTTCCGATCGGGGGGCTATCTACCAGGCGAAACAGGCCTCGCCGCACGAGTTCAAGAACTCCGGCGTCCCGCATGCCGTAGAGGACTTCCGGGTGTACTCCAAGCCGTATGGCTTCCATTGTCCGCAGGAGACCGCCGTGCCGGCGGAAGATCGCTTCTGCTTTCGCAAAGCGGTTATGTGGGTCATTGGTTTTCATGGAATCCGATAGAAATGTCTAAAAATCTTCATAACTTTAGACAACTCTATCAGAAGCGCGACCCGCCAGCAAGAGCCGCGTCAGCCGAGTTTAGTAGTCTGTCCCCGAAACCAATGGACAGAAACCTCCGAAAGAGTGCACATTTTTAGAGGATTCTATCCGGAATCACTTGCACACGCAAGGCGTGTGTTGGGGTGATCGCCACAATCGAAGGACGCTCCGAAACCCGTCTAAAACACCGCGGCTTCGTGGATTTCGTCGCCTTCGGCGTAGCGTTCAAGACGGTACGCTGACACATCCAGTGTCGATGTCTTCCCGTCCAGCAGATACTCCGACATGGCGCACCCGACCGCCGGCGCGTGCATGAGCCCATGCCCCGAAAAACCCGCCGCCATGTATCGTCCCAACGGACCCGGTACCGGCCCCAGAATCGCGCTGTGGTCGGGACTCATGTCGTACAGCCCCGCCCACGCGTCGATCACCTCGGCGTCGGCGAGTCGAGGCATCACATGCATAAGGTCCGGGATTATGTTCTCCAGCCAGTCCCAGTCCGGCTCCTCATTGAAGCTGGACGGCTCGTCCGGATTGATTTTCAGAAACAGAATGCCCGCGCTTTCGGGGCGAAAATGCGTGCCCGTGACCACGTCGAACGTGAACGGAGCATTCTTCGGGAACCACGGTAGCGGGCCGGAGATGTAAAGTGAGCGACGGTACGGCTCGATCGGCACCTCCACCCCGCACTTTTTCAGAAACTCCCCCGACCACGCCCCGGTCGCAAACAGGACCTTCTCGGCGTGAATCGTCCCCTGACCCGTCCGAACCCGGTGGCTGAAGTCTTTCTCAGTCGCGACCGATTCCGCCTCAAGGTCGGTGAAGATATCGATCCCCATGCGGCGAAGCGATGTATCGAGGCCGTTCACGATGTCGCCCGGGTCGACGAATCCGTCCTCCGGCGAAAAATTTCCCCCAAGAATGTCGGTGATGTTGAGGTCCGGGAGGATTTCTCGGATTTCCTCAGGGGAAAGCCGTCTCACAGCCTCCACCCCCTGCTTTCTCTGCAGCTCCATCGCATGATCGAGCGCGCGAAGTTTTTCCTCGGATCGCGCGAAGAAGAGGTAGCCGTTCTGCTTGTACTGGAAATCCGGATTGATCTCCGCCGCGAAGCGCCTTCGATAAAAATCCTGCGAGTATTTCGAGAGCATCACATTGGGGGCGGTAGTGAACTGGGCGCGGACCCCTCCCGCGGCCTTCTGGGTTGCGCCCGCCCCGAGGAAAGATCGGCGCTCGAGAATGACGATATCGGTCTCGCCCTGTCGCGCGCATTCCCATGCCGTGAACAGACCCATCACGCCCCCGCCTATGATGACCATTCTTGCCGAGGAAGGTAAACCCATCGCCCGAATATTCTACAGGAAACGTCCGGATTTTCGTATGTGGCCACCCGCGCGGGAGTGCGAATCCAGACAGTTAGTGCCCGGATTCTCTCGATCGCACTTGAACTCCGACTGGATACGGGGTTAAACTGATCTAAAGACCTAAGGAGGCCAACACATGAGAAATCGACTCAACATCTTTCGAACGTTGACTACCGCCATGGCCATTTTCGCTGCCACATGGGTCATGAGCGCATCCGCTACGGCAGGACCTGGTGAGTTTCACAAGTTCATCGAAAGACCGGGCATGTATGACATGCTGCCCGACCTTTGGGACCTTGTCTCCACCGAGGGAGCACTTGAATGGGTTGATCAGGACGAGGCAACCATGGAGCCCAATGGCGACCTGGATCACGCATTCACGATATCCGACGGAATGCTGATCAATGGGCACGTGGACAACTCGTCCGATCAGAACGACTTTTTCAAAGTGGTTCTGTCCAGCCCCCCAAAGAGCGTTTTTCTGGAGCTCAGCTGGGCGGGATCTGCCTGGCTCAATTTCTACACCTACGACGAGAATCTCCAGCCCGTCACCTACGACAATGAAACCAGCGTGAGCCCCAAGGTGCTGAGCATATGGCAGGGCTCCAGCACCGTCTACTACATCCGTGTCAAGGCAGCATACGGCGTAAGCGACTATAAGCTAAAGGTGTCGGTCGCGGGCCAGATCGGAGAATTGCAGAACGACGCTCTCGCGGACACCGACCTTGTAGTGAGCGCTTTCGCGGATCCCCTGGTGTCGGTCATCTGCTCCAGCGCCGATCCTACGGACTACGCAATCGTGAGCATACCCTCCGGCTGCGAATCGGCGACCATCAGTCTGGACTGGTTCGGCACAACGGACGCGAACCTGGATTTCGCTATCTACGGTCCTGGGGGCGCGGAGCTGATGAGCGCCGCCAATTCGAACTCTTTCGAGAGCCTCTATAGCCAGAACGTACCCGCAGGAGACTACTACATCGCCGTCAAGGCTGTCGCCGGCAGGGCGATGTACAAACTGATGGTTGACGCCGAGGTGGACCTGAAGATCCACCTTCCCCACTTTGAGATGGAGGTCGCGCCCTGGTTCCCGCCTTTCCCGTTTAACCCGGCGGGAGACTTGCTGCTGTTGGAACAGCCGGCTGCGATAATTGGCGACAGTGGCTGAGCAGGCGAGAACCGGACTACAACTGAAAACAGGGCCCCCTGACGGGGGCCTTTCCTGTATTGTGTCTGAACGGTCGAGTGCCGGAGGCCCTTAGTTTTGATTGAATCCGGCCGATATAGGACTTACGACGCGATACGGTCGGGGAAAAACTTGTAATCTGTTTCGCGTCATGGTACAATGGTAACAATAAGAGACTATAAGATACTATAAGCCCTGATTTCGTGGGGCTTTCATCGGTCGAAGGAAGGATTTCAAGGGTGGAACATTACGAGGGCGCGGGAGATGCGCATCTTATAAGATGGGTCGCCCCAACTGTCAGACCCGGAGGATGTAAGATGATTCTCGTCACAGAAGGCGCAGTAGAGAAGGTCAGCGAAGAGCTGGTCAAATCGAAATACAACCTGAAGGAACTCTTCAACAGGATTCGGAACGAGAACCCGAAGGTTGCCGAGTACATCAAGTCGCAGGCCGACAAGTCGAAGCATCCGATGGAGGTTTACGGCACCGGGATCGTGGTGTACCTGCTTCTCAGGATGCAGGTAGAGCTTGATGAAGAGAACGTAACGGAGACTTCACAGGAAGAAGTGGAGCGATTCAGGGATTTTCTCGATTCGACTGACTTGTCCGATCTGCTTGAGGGAGCCTGATCTGCAGGCTTACTGAACCGGAACTCCTCCTCCAGGAACCACCCCCCAAGGTGGTTCCCTTAGTAACCGGACAATGTTCCACGTGAAACACAAGGACGCCTGTCGATGAACATGTCCGACGCAAATCCTTCCATGTCGGACCCCTTCCCGACCCGACTCGCTCGCTCCTACGACCTAACCCCTGATTGCCTCGGTAAACTAAGTCAGTACATACTCCTCTTTGCAAAATGGAACTCCAAATTCGGCTTCTCCAAATTCTCCTCACCCGAAGCGATAGCCGATCACCTGATCGGACCGTCACTTGCCCTCCATGTCCTCCTTCCGCTCCACTCCCGCATCATCGACCTCGGATCCGGTCCCGGCATCCCGGGTATCCCTATCGCCATTCTTAGACCGGACCTCCATCTGTCCCTCCTGGAATCTGGAATAAGTCAGCTCGAGTTCCTTCAGGCCTGCAAATCCGGCCTCGCACTCGATCGCGTCGAAATCCTGGAAGGCAGAGCCGAGGAACTCGCCCATGACCCTCTTCTGCGTGCCTCGTTCGACTGCGTGATCGCTCGCGCATTCGCTCCACTTCCCATTGTGGTCGAAGTGGCGTCGGGATACATCCGGCCGGGCGGCCTTCTGACCATCCAGTCCTCCGGGTCTGTGTCAACCCGTCTCGCCGATCGAAATGACGCATCGGCGACTGTGGGCGCGATTTTCGACCGCCTCGGCGCCGTCCTGCCTGCAGCCGATCCACAGTACCCGATCTACTACATCCGGTATTGCCAATGCAAGGCACCCCCATCGAAATATCCAAGGCCCTGGAAAAAAATGAAAAAGAACCCTCTCTGGTCCGATTGACTCCTTTATCAAATTGAATCGGCCAGGGGAAGTTGGTATACTCCGTGCGAGATGAAGGTTATCTCGATCGCCAACCAGAAGGGTGGCGTCGGCAAGACGACGACGGCCGTCAACCTGGCAAGCGCGCTTGCCGAGACAGGCAAGCGCATCCTTCTCGTGGACCTCGACCCCCAGGGCAACGCCACCACCAGCCTCGGGTTCAACCGACGGGAGGTATTCGCGTCGACCTACGAGGTCCTGATGGAGGGCTTAAGCGCGCGGTCGGCGATCTTCCCCACTGTCCAGGACAATCTCTTCATCCTTCCGGCGAACGAGAACCTTCCCGGGGCCGAGGTCATCCTGGTGGACAGACCCCACAGGGCGCAGCTCCTGAAGCGATGTATCTCGGAATTGGATTTACAGTTTGACTATATATTTATTGACTGTCCGCCCTCGCTCGGTCTCCTGACCGTCAACGCGCTCACCGCATCCGACGAGATACTCATCCCCATGCAGGCGGAGTTCCTCGCGCTCGAGGGGCTCACGCAGCTTTTGAAAACCATCGACATCGTGCGCGAAAGCCTGAATCCTCACCTGGAGATCTGCGGCGTGGTCTTCACGATGTACGACGGCCGGACCCGTCTCACCAGGGAGGTCGAGGACGAGGTGCGCTCATTTTTCAAAGGCAGTGGAAATGTATTCGAGTCGGTTATCCCGCGCACCGTCCGTCTCGCGGAAGCGCCGAGCCATGGAGTGCCGATTACCTTGTATGCTCCGCTGTCGAACGGGGCGGACGCGTTCAGGAGTCTGGCCAAGGAGGTCATGAATGTCACCCAAGCCGGCATTAGGAAAGGGTTTGAATGCCTTGATGCCGCAGTCATCCCAGGCGGCCCTGTCACACCCGAGCCCCTCGCAGCCCCCACAGGCGGCGAGCTGGGTGAGGGAGATAGAGTTGGGTCGGATCCGCCCCAACCCACGGCAACCGCGCCGGGCGGTATCGGACCCGGAGCTTGAGGAGCTCGCTCAAAGCATAAGGGAGCACGGGGTGCTTCAGCCGATCCTGGTCAGGCCGACGGAGGCTGGATACGAGGTTGTCGCGGGCGAGCGTCGCCTGCGAGCTTCAAAGCTCGCGGGTCTGGGGACGATCCCCGCGATAACGGTGAATCCGGCGGATGCGATCGGCTCTCTCACAATCGCGCTGGTCGAGAACGTTCAGCGCACCGACCTCGGACCCATGGACCTCGCGCGAGCCTACAAGCAGCTTCACGACGAGTTCGGCAGGACGCAGGAGGAGATTGCGAAGGCGGTGGGGAAGTCCAGGCCTCATGTCGCGAACACCCTGAGGCTTCTGGAACTGGGCGAACAGGTTGTCGAGGCACTGGAGGACGGGAGAATAACGGCGGGTCACGCCCGGGCGCTTCTCATGGCTCCTCCCGAGGTCAGGAACATACTGTTTCAGCGGATGGTGCGGGACGGCATAAGCGTCCGTCAGGCGGAAAGGGCGGCAAGGGCGGCCGCGAAACCCGACGGGGACGGGTCGGGGAAGCCCCAGAGGCCCGTGTCCGCCGACACCGACCGCGCGATAAGCCTCATGGTGCTCGAGATGGAGCGAGCACTGGAAAGCGCTCTCGGCAGGAAATGCCTCATCACGCTCGGCAAGGAAGGCGCGGGCCGCATCGTGATGGAGTTCTACTCCGACAGGGACCTGGAAGCTCTCGTGGAGAGATTGCGCTCGAACTGACGATACTTATACTGAGGTCAAGCTCTGACATAGAAAAACGACCCGGCGAGGGAGATCGATTCAGTGAATCCAATCCTCATATTAATAATCATTATCGTATACCTTGGCATCGGCATCGGCGCCATGTTCCGCATCCGCCAGGACAGCGAGTTCAGGGAGATGGAGACGGTGAGCCTGTTTGCCTACGGCTCCATCATCCTCTGGCCCATCCTGTGGCCCCTTTACGAGCTCACCAAGTCCCCCGAGCAGCTCGAGGACCTGGGCGCCAAGAAAACCTACCAGGACTTCAAGAACTTCATGCGTACCCGCAAGAAGTCCGACATGGACCTCTTCACTCGTCTCGACAAGGCCACCTCCCCGGACAAGCCCATCGAGATTTCCGACGAGCGCGATGACTATCGCGACTATCCTCTCGAGGAGCTCATCAGCCAGGGCAAATGGATGGAAGCGCTGAGGACTGCGAACGACATGCTGAGATTCGCGCGCGAGCAGCAGGAACATGGACGGGCCCTGGCATACGAGAGATACATCTTCGAGATCAAGGAAAAGCGTCGCCAGGAGTCGACGCTGTAAAAATGGCCGAAAATGGCCCGACATGAGAAAAAGCATTTTCAATCAACATTTTGCCCGTGCATGTCGCATAAGTTATCTCTAGTTGGTTACACACCGGTGCACATCTCGAGAACAAGATTTTTGCCTGAAACCCTGAGCTTCCGGGACTTGTTACCATGAAAATCGAGATCTCTTAGACACAGGCATTTTCCACATGTGGAAAATGCCTTTTTTCATCTTTTCCGGTCGGATATGTAAGCGATGGTTGCGAAGGAAGCAATCGGTCGATCGGACCCTCCGGGGCCTCACTGGACCCTCCGTCTGCGATGGCGTGTCGAGAGCGCCCTCGGTAAATTCATTTTCTGGATCGCCCGGAGAATCTCGCGCAAACGAGCCCTCTCCCTCGCGAATTTCCTCGGCGGCGTACTGTTCAGGCTCTTCAGAAAATACCGGATGGTGTGCGTCGACGGGCTTACGATCGCGTTCGGAGACACGTACAGCCCCCAGGAGAAGCTGCGTCTGGCGCTTCAGAGCCAGACGAACCTTGTTCGGACCGTGATGGATTTTCTTCGGTTCGGCCTGTACTCGCCACAGGAGCTCATTGGCCTTGCACACGAGGTAGTGGGGATAGAGCATCTTGAGGCGGCTATGCAGAAGAGCAACGGAGGCGTGATCGGCATCGCGGGTCATCTGGGGTCGTGGGAGTACTGCGGAGCGTGGCTGGTGGCCTCCGGATGGCAGGTTAGTGCGGTCGGGAAAAAGCAGCGCGACCCCGGCGTCACCAAGATCATGCTGGACCTGAGAGCTGCGGTCGGGATCAAGCACGTGCCGAAGACAAAGCAGGGGAACATGGAGATCGTGCGCACCCTGAAAACGAAAGGGGCCATACTGGGGCTCTTATCGGACCAGAACGGGGGGAAAGATGGTATATTTGTCAACTTTTTCGGCGTTCCCGCCTCCAGCGTCAGGGGCCCGGCTTTCCTGGCGCTCAGGTACGATGTCCCTGTGGTCCCGATGTTCGCCCTGTGGAACGGGGACTACTATCGCATCGAGATTTTTCCCGAGGTCGAGCTGGTCAGAACCGGCGACGAGGAAGCCGACGTTCTCGCGAACACGCAGCGGTTCCAGAACGTGATCGAGGACATGGTTCGGAAATATCCCGGACAGTGGCTCTGGGCGCACAGGCGATGGAAAACGAGGCCCCCCGGCCAGCCGCCGATTCATCTCCATTGATCCTGCTGCTGATCGAGCTGAGCGGGAGATTCGAGTTTATCGGATGGTTCGAGCGCGAGAGAATGAAGAAGCTCAGGAAAGCCGGCATGGATAATATCTGCATTCTCAGGAAGAAACGATGAAGCTCAGATTCTACACGCTGGACGTATTCGCAGAGGAGAAATACGCGGGCAACCAGCTCGCGGTATTCAGGGCAGGGGACATCCCCGACGCTCTGATGCAGAAGATCGCCAGGGAGATGAATTACTCGGAGACCACGTTCATCGTTCGCGAGGAGACGCGTAACGGGGGCTACGATGTCCGCATCTTCACGCCCGAGAAGGAGGTGCCGTTCGCGGGACATCCGACTCTGGGAACCGCCTACGTGATCCAGCGTGAGATCGTGCGGGAACCGGTCGAGAAAGTGATCCTCAATCTGAAGGTCGGTCGGATTCCCGTCACTTTCGAGTACAGCGGCGCAGAGGTGTCGAGGCTGTGGATGAAGCAGAACAGGCCGGTCTTCGGGAGGATATTCGATGCGCTGCAGGTCTCGCTCGCTCTGAATCTCGATATGGGGGACCTGGACGACAGGTTCCCGATCCAGGAGGTCTCCACGGGTCTGCCCTTCATCATGGTCCCGTTGAAGAATCTCGATGCCCTCAAGCGCGCCCACGTGTCAAGAGACAGATATTTCGACCTGATCCGGGACACGGACGCTAAGGCGATTTTCGTTTTCTGTCCCGAATCCCACTCGGGGAAAAACGACTCAAGCGCGCGACTCTTCGCAGACTACTACGGAGTCCCGGAGGATCCGGCGACCGGCAGCGCGAATGGATGCCTGGCGGGATATGCTGTAAAATACCGCTATTGGGGAGAGGGCCGAATCGAGAAGCGGGTCGAGCAGGGCTATGAGATCGGGCGACCGTCGCTTCTGTATCTCAGGGCTGAAGAGATAGCCGGGGGAATCGACGTGAATGTGGGGGGAAGCGTATTGATGGTGGCGAAGGGAGAGTTCGTTTAGCCGTTGCGCAGGGGTGAGATTCGTAAAGAGGAGAGACCAATGAAGATCATCAATCCCAAAAGCCTCGCGGAGACGCTGGACGCTCTGAACGAAGCCTTCTTCTACGAGAAGACGATCGAGAAGGCGCTGAGATTCCAGGCTGCTGAATGGATCGCGAGCCGCCAGGGCATGCCGCGCTCGTATGCCGGGATGCCCGCACCGACCGATGCTGATTTCAGGAGAGGCATAAGGGTTTTCACCGGGCAGAGGGTGAAGACCCTGGGATCGATCGCTCACATTCTAGGCCAGGAGGCTTGCAGAGCGCTTACCAAGCTGGAAGTGCATACGGCGAAGGTGGATCGGGCCCTGGAGGCTTCGGTGAAGGGATTCCTTGGCAGGCTGAGGGATCCGGGACGCAGACAGGGGACGTACTGCTGCGGAATCTGCAGTGCGGCCTACTGGCGCCATCTCGCAGCGGGAGGCTTGGCGAACACTGAACGAGAGCTCGAGGCCGGCATGTGGGATTTGCACGAGCACGGCACCGACGACGGCAAATGGTCGCGGTACCCGTTCTTCTACACACTTCTCGCGCTGCACGAGATCGATACGTCGATGGCGCTCACCGAGATGCGGCACGCGGCCCCGGTCTGCGAGAAGCTTCTGAAGCGTCACGCCAAAGGGAAGTATGATCAGCGTCAGCACGATCTGGCGGAGCGGGTTCTGCTCAAGTGCGGGACTCTGAATGACTATTGGCCCAGTTAACTTCTCCCCCGGTCCAGTGTAGAATCACGGCATGAAAATCCTCATGGCGGGCGCGAGCGGCTTGATCGGTTCGGCCCTTGCGCCGTTTTTGAAGGAGCGGGGCTGGTCGATCGCGAGGCTTGTGAGGTCGCATGACCTGTTGGCCGACGACACTGCGTTCTGGGACCCGCAGGGGGATTTTGTGGATATCCCCAAGGTGGACTGGATCGGTGGAGATGAAGGATTCACCGCTGTCGTGAATCTCGCGGGGGAAGATATCTCGAAGAAAAGATGGACGCCGGAATTCAAGGCGGTTATCAAGGACAGCCGCGTGAAGACGACGAGCCTGCTCAGCGGGACGCTTGGGCAGTTGAAGCGCAAACCGCCCCTTCTCGTGAATGCGTCGGCGGTCGGCATCTACGGCAGTCGCGGGGGAGTGCTTCTCGACGAGGCAAGTGCGCCGGGGGAGGGATTCCTGGCGGATGTCGCGAAAGCCTGGGAGGCCGCCACGGGTGCGGCGTCGGACGCAGGGATTCGAGTCGTCAACACAAGATTCGGGATGGTTCTGAGCGCTAAGGGCGGCGCGTTCAAGAAGATGATCTCTCTCGCGAAGATCGGCGGCGCGGCCCCGTTCGGCGAGGGCGAACAGTACATGAGCTGGATCACGATCGACGATGTCGTGAGCGCGTTAACATTCATCCTGTCGAACGACTCGCTGAAGGGGCCGGTGAATGTCACGTCGACGAGCCCGATGAAGAACATCGAGTTCTCGCGCGTGATGCAGTACTACTTCAAAGCGCCGATAGCGATGCACGTGCCTGCGTTCGTTCTGAGCATTGCGCTCGGGGACATTGCCCAGGAAGTGCTTCTGGCGAGCCAGAGGGCGGTCCCGGCGAAATTGATCCGGGCCGGGTTCAGGTTCAGGCACACCACTCTCGAGCCTGCGATCAGGTATCTAACAAGCGAGAGAGTGGAAGGAGAGGTGTGAGAGAGGATGACATCTCTTACGGGGCTGTTGAAAGTACGGGCACGGCATGCCGTGCCCCTACATGATGCCGCATGAATTGCTTGCTAATAAGCCTGCCCCGTAATGGCAAGCAATGACATCTCTGCCAGGTTCACTGCCCCCCTGCGGTTCTGGTGAATGTCCCGAGCCAATTGAGGCCCTTGTCCACAAACAGCGGTAACTCGCTGTCCTCTTCAATTATGCCGGCGTCAATGTAGGACGGCATCTGCGCCTTCAGGAACTCAAGCGCCCGAACTATCTCCCCGATCTCCGCGTCCCATCCCTCCGACGTCTGAGGCTCGTCCCCGCCGGTCGCTGTAGCCTCAGGATGTTGTCGTCTGAAGGCTCGTTGACTTGCCCGACGATGCGCCGTTAATCCGAGACTCGATCTTCGCCTGCCTGACCACTATCCCTGCCGCCAGAGACCGGACATACGCCCCCCACGCCCTCGCAAGCCCGACAATCCTTGTCGATGAAATCGTGGTTTCATTTCCCGCCATCCTTGTCCTCCTTGTGAAGTCTGCCGTTCAAAGCCACGGTTACCAGCGTCTCGACGCCGTCCAGCGTACGCTCCATGCCCGCGAGCGCACCGGCAACGTCCTGCAGAGCGGCCAG
>Ga0315294_10001958_pt1 | contig 22593 bp, 28 predicted proteins | sample YL17G13_40_MG_FD_203626 | JGI IMG/M metagenome (GOLD analysis project Ga0315294, IMG submission 203626) | Sediment microbial communities from Yellowstone Lake, YNP, Wyoming, USA - YL17G13_40 | ecosystem: Environmental > Aquatic > Freshwater > Lake > Sediment | place: USA: Wyoming | collected...
ATGTTATGGTGCACTAGCGAGAATATTAATAATTTTTGTTGCGATATGTCGCCAGCATTTATATCTGGAATAGAGAATAGTTTCCCCAATGCATCAATAACCTTTGACAAGTTCCATGTGATGAAGCTTATGAATGACGCAATCGATAAAGTTAGGCGGGAAGAGCAATCGCATAACGTTCTGCTAAAAAGGACAAGATATGTTTGGCTCAAGAATCCTGAAAACCTTACGATCAAGCAAAATGAGACGTTCGGATCTCTGAAAGATCTTAGACTCAAAACATTAAGAGCGTATAACATCAAACTGGCTCTTCGAGATTTCTGGAATCATGATCAGCATTCTGCAGAAGGCTACCTCAAACGATGGTATTTCTGGGCAACACATAGTAGACTCAATGCTGTAATCGATTGCGCTAAAACGATAAAGCAGCACTGGAATGGGATAACTAATTATATTAAAACCAAAATAGACAATGGTATCTTGGAAGGAACTAATAGTCTCATTCAGGCAGCAAAGGATAGTGCAAGAGGCTTCAGGTCAACAAAGAATTTTATTATTACTATTTATCTTAGGACAGGAAAACTTAAATTCAATTTACCCACATGAAACAGCGAAGAGCCTATTTATTTTTGACATTTGGTCGGGTACAGTGGGTACTTCGGGTACCGCAGCCTCCTGTTGCTGTTTTGTGGTACCCGGTGGATGGGTACCGTCTTCTTTTGCGTGGGTACTGTCGAGCTTCACATACCATCCCCGGACTTTTGCGCCGTTCATGCTAATCTGATATTTTTTCCTGTTGTCATCCTTGGCGTGTACCAGGTACCCATCTCTGTCCAGAGCCTCAGTCATGCTATCGATGTTTGGAATCTGGGTAAAGGTCTTGATTTTAGCGAGCTCGGCTAAGGTCGTAGTGGGTAGCAGCCAGACCCCTTCGGGCATCATTTTACCAATTGTGGTCCCCATCACATGTTTTGTGCCCTTTTCATCCATGAAGAGACCAGGATTACCTTGCATGAGTTCGTTTATGCCTGCCATGAATCTGGCAACTTCAGTCTCTTCGGTCGTGACTTCGCCCTGGTACTTTGCCAGTGCATCTAATTCCGCCATGAAGTCATTTTCTTTTTCGGTGAAGACCTCACCAAATGGTGAGGTTTCTAGTAATAACCAGGCCGTCCGGAGCATGGCGTAAATAGTGGCAGTGCGGCCTGCGACGGTGTGGCCCGCCTGTGTGAATTCTGCCAGTTTCATGGCCTGGTATTTATTAAATTCTTCGCGGGAGATGTCCTTCACCGTCGCCAGGTGCATCAGCCACTTGTAGCCTATGATCGGCAACGTGGCAACACTCATCTGCACCTCTCGAAGGATGCCAGCATCGACACCGCCCCATTGAATAGCGGGAACTCTCGATGTGGTAGCCGTCTCCTGCGGTCTAACTTCGCCTGTCACTATTGGCGTGCAGGTGAAGTCCAGGATGTCCCTGAGCCCGCCATCTTTGGTGCCCTGGTTCTTGGAGCTGCCTTCCAACACCGCGTTCATGGTGCCCACATAATCAATGGCATCTCTGGCATCGACGGTTTTCACGTTATCCAGGAGCTGGGGGAGCCAGCCAGCAGAGGCAAAGATGATGGTCGCTGCATAGGCTGTAGTGCCCGCCCTGCCACTTTTTAATTTTGGGCCGTCCATGTAGCCGGTACCCCACATTGACATCAACGCGCAGACGGTGGAGGTCTTCAGTGAGTTTGTCAGTCCCCATATCCCCAGCCCGAAGCGTTCATTTTTGAACCATCTGGCAAAGACTGGCGCACCCAAGATGGCCGCTATCAGTAGCGGAGCGGATTTGTTGATCTGCAGGGCTTTTCGTAGGACTGCCTTAGCATCATCGAGATTGCCATCATATACCAAGGCCGGAATTTGGGCCGGGAGTCGATACTCCACATTTGGCAATATGTGAATACCTGGTAGTAGTGGTACGCCATCCCTCCAGCATGGCACCTCGATGCGCAGCATCAACCTGATGCCAAGTGACAGATCCTGCACCACTGAATATTTCAGTAGTCCCAGCTTGTTGCGTGCACCAAAGGCATTGATGACAGCCGCCTTGAATTTTGCCGGCACCGCCATATCCCCGGCGGGCATCGTAAAGCAAACCGCACGTTTATCGACTGCACCAACGCCTTTGAAGGTGTACTCGGTTTCCCCATTGGCGGCGGTTTCGGTGTCAATCCTCAGAGCGCATTCTGATAATGTTTCTAGCCCATGAAATTGTTCGCCGGTCGTCTTGTTTGTTCGCAGCACCACTTTTTGAACCAATCCGGTTACAGGGCATACCCCAACGGTCCAGACGGGATCATTTTTTGTGACGTAGTTAAACCGCGGGCCTGTATCCTCTTTATTCTCGTTTAGGATCTTCTGGATATGGTAATCCCCTGGCCAAGTGCATCCTTTGCAACTTTCATCAGGGACACAATAGCCAAGCCCTCCCAGGCCCGCCTCCGGGTAGCCAGAAGCTACTTTCTGCAGGGTGGCACAATTTGGGCAAGACATCTGCCCAAACCACATTTCGAATATCCTGGATTCGACGCCACATTTATCCGCCAGCAATTGCCAAGACTCGAACGCTTTCTGCTCATCCCACCCCATCTGATAGAGGTAGGATGCAAGGTCTCCTAATGCTCTGTGAGGCCCCTTGCCGGGTGCTACGTCGTGTATTATGTTCGTCATGCAAGGTGCAAACTTATCGAGGCTGAGAGGAGATGACAGCCTTGAGATGGCATGATCGCTTGATCGACTCGCTCTTGTCTTGATCTCCTCTTTCATGGTGCTTGTGTACGGCTCTAATAGAGTGCTCAGTGCCTGGCATTCTACCGGCTCAAAGGCCTTGTACCAAGCATTGCAATCCGATATTACCTCATCCGATAGTGGAAGCTTCGCCCGCTCAAAGTCTACCGCGATATTGGCCGGGTCTAACGGTATAACTGCCAGCTCTAATTTACGGTGAACAGAACAAATTACTTTGAATTTTCTTTTTTGGTTCGTGAGCTTATCTATTTTTACGACACCGCGGAGGTCTGGGCGAAGCTCAAAGAAATCATGCTCTACATCGGCGAGCCACATCTTGAACGCGCCTGTGATGGTCTTAAAGAATACTTCCCGGTCTTCGCCCGCCAGCGCTGGCGGAGCTCTGCACAAATAATGATGCAGCAAGATATAAATTCCGCCACCACTCATTAGGCAATGGACACTTTTTTCTATGCCGGCATCCTTCAGCCTCCAAACTTGGTAGCGCGCCAATGCTTCGACCGCTTCTTTTGTGGCCGGATTTTTCATATCATGCTCTATGCTGTCGGTGTCAGAGCCGAGGCTATAGGCAAGACATTCCCTAAAGGTGCCGATTTGCTCCATAGGGGTTTTTTTGATGTCATCCCAGGGCTGCGTCTGCTCTCGGACCTCTGGTGCCATGACATCCAACAGAGCATATAGTGTCCTGTATTTGGAAATTGTATTATCGTAGTCCTCCGGTGTCCTGAGTCGGACCTCTCCTTTTTGAGTGGTGAGGTACCAACCATCGTCCCCGTTAAGAGGTCTCCACCCGCCTTCTTCCGGCAGACAGAATCTAGTGATGATCTCTCGGACTTCGGAGCGCAGATAGTGCGCGCGGGAGAGACCGATTGCTGTTGCAGTCATCTTACCGCCCTCCCCCCGTACAGCTCTTGGCGAAGGCGGAGGCTATGGTGTCGCATGTGATCCAAGCGGCCCGCCTATCTTCTTCACCGGGGAATCCCTGCATGCTGGCGCGTAGATCGGCCCATAAAATCGCTGCCAGCCCTTCTTCATGTGCTGCCATCTCGCGTAAATCGCTATCAGATAGCCGCTCTCCATCTTCTCCTGTGATCAGAAATTGCAGTCCACCGGCAGCAATACCAACCATATCGTCTCTAATGCCAGCGTCAAGCAATTCTTCCATCGCACCGTAAATAGCATCGAGAAGCCGCTCGCGGGTTAGGGCGGTAGCTGTTGCGTTGGCAGCCATCGCTCACACCTCCGCGGCATAATTGATTGAGGCGATGGGGTTGGTTATGAATTTCCCATTCCGAGTTCTAAAGATGAGTTCGTCTCCTTCGATAGCAACCAAAAGAGACACAAATTCTTTACCGGTACCCTTTCGGCATAGGATAATTTTTCCCACTAACACCGAAAAGTCTATAGCCTTCGCAGGATGTGTATATGCTTGCATTTTAACATCAACTCAAATACGGGCCGGTAGTGCGGCCCGCCGCTTCTTTTCAAACAGATAGCATTAACCTAAAATTCGTCGTGACCAAAGGTAAGGGCAGTGGGGTGTCACGAGAATTTTTTGTTTCGGAAAAATGCTATTATGTTCTATTCAGCCGGCCGAACACTCAGCCGGAACCCATCATATTCGACTATGAGTAACTCGCCCATTTTTGCGGCGATCCAATCAGGAACCACCAATTCTAACTTTGTTTTGTTTGGATCTCTTTGCATTAAGACCCTCAGGCCAAGCATTTCCATAGACACCTCTAAATTGAATTGTTATCAGAATTCGCTTTCTTCAATCTACTTATTATGCGGAATTACTCATATACGGCCTAAAAATGCAGCCACATATATCGGTTTTGATTTAATTAGTGATAAATATATACTTTGCATCCTTTGTGTCCTTTCCTCTTTTTTCTAAGCTCAACTCTATCTTTCAATTTGGTATTGATGATCCTCTCTGCCGTTCCATTCGGCCAATTCAGTGCATTATCTATTTCGTACAAACTCGCTCCCTGGTTATTGATGATATATCTAATGAGCTTAGGGATCTCCGCTAATCGATCTGCGTACTTATATTCCTTACCAGGTATAATTCGATCACTTGCCAGCTCGATTCTAAGGGTCCGTGGGATATCATGGAATATAGCGACCGCGCTCCCTGTCTGATGGCGATGGCCCAGGATTTCGCACTCTTCCATTGACATGTGTTTTTGGCTGGCTTCTTCTGTGCACCGAGGACAAGCCCATCTTGCCCGGTCGTTGTCTGGGTCAATGTAGATTGATATATCATCCATCTCTTTAGGCCCCAAAGGTGTACAGGATAGATCTTCAAGTAATGGATCATCATGCACGTTCTCCTCTTCATCAATCACTGCAGCAAAACGATCAACACGAAATCCTTTAGGTAGGTGAGGACACTTGAATTTTAGCCGGTGTTTGCTGTTTCCTTCGACTATGTAATAGTTGGGTTCGGTTTCGGCCAGGAAAGAAGCAAGCGTTTTGTTAGTCGCCTGTGTGTAATAACTTTCGTCTAGTTGCCTCTTCCAATAGAATTGACTACTGGGCCTAATGCCGCCGCTTGGGTTCTGGGTTAACAATGAATTGATTCTCGTGGGTGTGACTCGTTGACCGACTATATTCTTGTAATCCGGGGCTTTGTGCTCGCGCTCTATTATATATCGCGGCAAAAGCAGGTTGGTTTTTTTGTGGTAGAAATATTCTGGAGGAGCGCAACTCCCCAATATGTGGTCTTGGACCTCGACGCGATGATTACGGCCGATTTCATCACTTGAATATGCTTCCAGGCCGGATAGATCTATCCGATCAAATACGTCCTTCTCATCGGCTTCTGTCAGAGTTGGCCGATACTTTTGTTTCTGGCAGGATGTGGTAGAGGTGCTCATACTTTGCTTTCGGCCTCCATCTCCAGCTCGGCCCTGGGTATCCTCTTCCTTTCTTTATTCCAATATGGGCTCTTGCAGCCGGGGCAACGCTTCGGAATCTTTACCCGAGGTTGCCACTTATAACCACAGCGTTTACAGATTCTTGTTTCCATATACCATGATAATACTCTTTACTATTTAATAAAGCTTTGGCACTGCCTGAACGTATTCTATATGATGGAGAGGGGATCGGGGGAGGCCCAAATAGCCCCGCCCGCTCCCTCTTTTCCCGCTCTGGTAGTGCAACATCATGTAGGATGTAGGCTCATAATGTGACACTACTAACTTTGGCATGGAGTTGAGGCGGTTGATAACAATTCTGCCTTAAATATAGGTGCGATATTATGCTTCTATCCGAAAAGTGCTTTTGGTGACTCGTCTATTCCACATACTACGTGAATACGCCCTATCTACCGCCTACACCCATGCTTATCGAGCTGGAAAAGTACTTCAAAAGAGCCTCAACCTCTCCTGTATGTGGTTAGACTGCTATCGATCCGAATATTATATTTTTCTGAAAAAGGGTTAAAAGAGAGTGATGGCTTTAGTATTATATTTTCTATGTAGACCGCACCTTTGGCGTGCCTGTGCTTATAATGTGGCACTACCAATGAGGCGCTTGCTGTCGGTCCCGGCCTCTATCATGGCGCTGGATTGTGGTTTTCTGCCTATAGCACCTGCAAAGCCTCTGTCAATAGCGGCCTGTCCTTCTCCCTGAAAAAGAGATGCATGCTAGTAGTTTGCACGCACCACTATGCTGTCATTTCCATTAGCGTCATGGTTCCATTGTATCCTAGTTCTCGTGCTTTGGTATAGGCTGATTTTGCCTCGGAATCGCGATGAAGCATCCTGAGAGCCATAGCTTTGTTATACCATGCATATTTATCTTTTGAATCTTGCTTGATGGCTTCATCATAATACCGTATCGCTGCGACGTATTCACCTGCATTATAGTGGGAATTGCCCTCATTTACCATGAGAGCGCGCCACATTGGGTCTATACTGTTTGCTTGATTGTATGCGTAGATGGCTTCGTCGTACTTGCCCTGGTCATCGAGAGCATCGCCTTTGTAGATCCAGGCCAAGTCATAATTGGGACCTAGCCCGATAGCCTCTTCACAGGCTTTGATCGCCTCGTCGTACTTGCCCTGGTTCATGAGAGCAACGCCTTTGTAGATCCAGGCCAAGTCATAATTGGGATCTAGCCTGATGGCTTCATCGTAGCATTTGATGGCATCATCCAGCTTGCCCTGGTTCATGAGAGCAACGCCTTTGTTGTACCAGGCCGTGGTATAGTTGTTATCTAACCTGATAGCTTCGTCGAAGCATTTTATGGCGTCATCCAAACTGCCCACCCCCGGGTTCATGAGAGCGTTGCCTTTGTTGTTCCAGGGCTCGGCATAGTTGGGATCTAGCCTGATTGCTTCGTCGTAGCATTTGATGGCATCATCCAGCTTGCCCTGGTTATTGAGAGCAAGGCCTTCGTTGAAGAAATCTTCCGCCGTCTTCTGTCCATATACAGGCACCGCCAGCAGTAAAAGGATGAATGCTATCAGGATCAACTTCATAGATTTAGAGAAGTTCTGGAAAGATATACACGTACCGACTGGCCAAAAATTAGCAATGACGGTCATTAGGCCACTCCTACCGCTTTCTTCTCCTCTGATGGCAACAGGCTAAATGGCTTGAATCCATGCATATCGGGCCGGATGCTGTCCTGTGGTGGCCTCGCGAGCCTCTTCGCGCCCTGTTGGCTGGCCAGCTCCCTTTCGCCCTCTGCTTCAAGCTGCTCGCGGCTCTTCTTTGGGCCGGGAAAATACTGTCGCCGATGCTTGCAAGGCTGACCAGGTGAGAAGACTGCACTCGGACATGAACAGTCCCGTGGCGTGACCACATAATAGGCATCCTTTTTGTTGCTCAGGACCAGGACCAGTTCGCCATTCACCCTGTAGAAGGGCGGCATTTCTGCGGGCTTCTGGCCGTGGTGCTGGTATGCGATCAACTGCTTTACGGCTTCGATTCTTTGCGTTTTTGGGCTTCCGCCGTCGAAGATTACTTTTCCTGCCATAGTACATATCTCCAAAACCTATATAGTACTCATTTGGTATAAATAAGTATCTTTTAGTAGAGATAGTACAAAAGATTTAAATATTCACGATTGATATATAGTAAAAATATGGCCGAAGAACCAAGGGTTTGCACTGTCAAACTGATGAAGCATCGGAGGATAACTATCCCCAAGGCAATTGAGGAAGCCCTTAGACTAAAAGAGGGTGATGTCTTGGAAGTATCGATAAAGAGAGTTATTCTCGTTGCTGAAACTGCATGAAGAAGAATGTGGGCAGGTTTCACCCACCCACACGTACACATTGGAGATATGTACTAGGATAGATGCAATCCCCGGCGCTATAAATTTTCCCTTGCATGATCAGTTATTTAAGTTATAAATGAAATCTCAGTTAAAATAATAGTAATAAAAAACTGATTCCGGCCAGGGTGTTCTAACCACCCTGACAGGAGAACTCCAGGAATGTAGGAGCGTTACCTTATGGAAGTAGTGGATACAGCCCAAATAAATACCTTTGGGACCTCATCACCCAAAGCCGATTTTGTACCGCCTGCAGAAGAGATCTTTGTCTTAACAGGACCCCAGCTCCAGGACCTCATCACCCGGGCCGTCGAGATGGCCATCCAGCCCCTTGTAGAGAGGGTTGAGGCCCTGGAAGCCACAGTTGCCCGCCAGGATGAGAAGATAGCCGCCCAGGAGTCCACACAAGAGACCCAGGCAGAAAATCAGCTCATCCAGCTCAGGCTTATAGGCCAGCTCCGAGAAGCTGCACAAAAGATCGCTGCCCCTGCGCCACCCAAAGGAGCTAAGACCCTGGCCAGGCTCGCGAAGATAGATGAGATCCTGAAGAGCCGGGGACCGACGACCTTGAAAGAAATGGAGCGGATATTGAAGATCTCTCCTAAAGAAATGAACCGCCTGCTAACCAGGCTCGATAAGAGACGTTATGAGGTCCATTCCCGGCCAGGAGACGAGAGGGAGAAGGTCATCAAGCTTAAGGCCCAAATTCGTTGACGTCAAATGTCAATTAATTCTGAAGAATAGAGCCGCAGGATACGATCTTTCCTAAATAGGCCCTAAAATATCAGGTGATTTACTGATATTTCTATATTACCTAGTTGATAGAAGATTGATAGGAAACCGATAGGAAGAGATCTCTTCTAGATAGATAGGAAACCGATTGACCTTTGACAAGTGATGTCAACGATGTCAACGATTTGGTAGTGCCACATCATGACCTTGCATCCTGAGTAATGTGGCACTACTCTTACAATGTCCTCTCCATCTCGGGCAGGAGTGCAACCACTGGACTCCCCGCTGGAACCTTCAGCTGGAACATGTACCATTGCAACTTTTGCCGAGGTTTTGGACGTCGATATTTTGGGCACTTCACTGGAACATACTGGAACATGCGCCATTGCAACAGGGTCCATTGCCCCGCCCTGGCCATGCCATCCCACAGCCTTCATAACCTCGTGCTGCCCTATATCTAATCGGCCCGGAGAGCACTTCATACCTTCCTCACAAGTCTAGTTCTTCTTCTCCGGGCCACATAGTTTCTTCAGTCAGCCGCCGCCCTCAAACCACCCGTGGCCAGGTCCTATGATTCATCAAGGGAGGAGATAGGGGGCTTAAAGGGCATTTTAAAAAAAAAAATTAATTTTCCAGTATTTATGAAAATGGTGGAGAGATTACTTCCAGCGCGCTGCTTATGCGTCTTCTCGATGTGGCAGAAAAATAGAAGCACGAACAGCAAATGTAATTCATGGAGATGGTGGAAAATTCGAGCCGGTTCCTACGGTTGCCGTAGTATCCGGTGTTGCAGAAGTGGCTCAAAAGATAGCTGATAAGCGTTGCCACCAGCCTTTCTTTTTGGCCTTCTTATTGGCTAATATCTATCTTCCAATTGCCGTCTGCACCGATATCGAGGCAATATATACCACTATTTTCGATGCCCATTGCCTTAGATCCGTTAAATGCGCCAATTTCGTTTACTAATGAGATACCTACTTGATTCCCCTTTGAATCCAGCAGATGTACAATAAAGTTGCTCTCTCCATTATGCATCAATTTAAATCTTGCAAGTCCTGGCGTTAACGTAAAGAATTGTGATACTTGTTGTCCCTTACCACTAAATGAAACCGGCACGCTCTGAGCGGTCTGCGGTCTTGGCTGAGTTATATCCACGGTCCAGGGGGCATCTGCCGCAATATCTAAAATATAATCACCTGATGTGGAAATTCCTACGGCTTTGGCACCGTTAAATGCGCCAATTTCGTTTACTAATGAGATACCTACTTGATTCCCCTTTGAATCCAGCAGATGTACAATAAAGTTGCTCGAGCCAGAATGCTTCATGGTGAAAATTGATAATCCTTCCGTCAGGGTAAACATTTGGGATGCTTGCTGACCTACTCCGGAAAGGCTAATAGTCGCGGGTTCAACCGTTGATGCTGCATTATTATCGCTAGCTGATGCTGTAGGTGCGATAATGCACACAGCCAACACAAGCAATCCAACAAAAGATGCTGCCAACTTGTTTGCCAACTTATCCTCTCCTATAATTTTATTAAGGAATGGAGGATCTGATGAAAAAGCTTTTGATGGCAGTCTCTAAACATCGCCTCATCTCCAGAATTGCCACCAGCCCTTTTTCTTGATCTCTTCTTCGCCTGGCTTCAGGGCCAGCTGGCTGATGCTTTGCGTGAGCTGCGCTACATGGCCCTCCAGGAAGCCGATTTGCTTTGATGATACGATTGTAGTTGGTTTAGCTTCTTTTGCCATGCTATTCGCCCAGGCCCTTTTGATTTTGTTTGATGATTTCTCTTAGTTCATCTAGCGAAAGTGTGTTGTCTTTCTTTCGATGGATCATTCTGTGGCAGTTTGAGCATATAACAGCCATTTCGGTCTTTGGGTCTACAGGTGTTGCTTCATCAAGTGAACTGACTGGGTTCAAATGATGAACTTCGATGTATTCAGAACCACGCGCCCCATATTTGTTTACGAATTCGAAGTCACAGGTCATGCATTTAAATCCGTGAATCTCTATTGCTTTACTTCGTAATTTTGGGTTGCGCTCGTAATAGGTGGTGAATCGCTGCCTTCTTTTACCATCGAACATTTCCTCTTCGTCATGAAGGGAATCCAAATCAGCCTTAACCGTTAATTCTATCGATGGGGGAGTAAATCCAAGAAGCTCTTGATAGCCATGATATTCTGGATTTCTATCCACGGCCATCTCGTCTAATTTATTCCAAATATTCTCTGGGATAGGGAAGCTTTTTCCTTGGAAGTTGCGGTTTTTATACGCGTCCCATTTTTGGAACTCTCGATCTAGCTTCAGATCTCTATATCTTACAGGATTCTTGAATATGTGAAGTACCCGGCAATCACAACCGTCTTCCCATCCATTCTCGTGCCAATGGGGGTAACGCGCTGCTCCATCATAGCGATCGCTGGTTGCTTGAATTAAATAGCGGAATGCACTCGTGGGATAACCTTTTACTGACTCTCCTTTCGAATTCAGGTATAATAGAATCAGGTCTCCCTCTTTTGTTCTTTCATCACATGTCCAAGCTCTTCCTTCGTTTTCTTTAAGGTCGGATGCGTCTGCTGTACTTCTGCTGGTAACCCATAACCAATATTCCGGCATGATATTCACCTCATAAGTGGAAGCATCAGCAAAAGCCGATACATTACCTCATTTCCCAAACCGCCACCAACCCCTTTTCTTGATCTCTTCCTCACCTGGCTTCAGGGATAGCTGGCTGATGCTTTGCGTGAGCTGGCAATCGTTTATTGTCTCTTCATCCCTTCCCGTATCTTTTGAACCAGCTCTGGATAATCCCGCTCTAAGCCCTCCTCAATCCAGTGGCTTGCAATTTCGCTGATAGAGAACCGAGGAATAGTCCCTTTCAAATACCACATGGCAGCCGCAATAGTCGGACTCCACACTCCAATCATTCGCCGCTTGCTGTTCGCAGCCTCGATAGCTTCATCCAGAAGCTTAAGGTCTAATGCCTTAAGGCTTAATGAATAATCACTTAATGACTCTTCACTTAATGTTTGCCTGCTTAATGTTTCATCACTTAAGGCTTCTTTGCTTAAGGCATCAATCCTTAATGCTTCTGACTTTTTAGCCTTAATGTCGCCGAACACGCGGTCCATCAAGTCCCCTGTCACGTAATCACCTCGTCAGCGAGCTGTGAATATGCAATTGCAGCCGGGGCCTCAGGATCTATCAAGTGAATGGGCTTACCGTAGCTAGGGGCTTCAGCCAGCTTGATGCTTCTGGGAATGACCACATCGAATACGTCCTCTCCAAGAAGCTCCCTAACCCGCGTGATCACCTCTTTGCCCATCTTGGTCCTGGCGTCGTACATGGTCAGCAAGTATCTCAGCTTCAGGTCCTGGCCAAGGCCCTCAGAAATCGCCTTTGCCAGATCCAAGATCATGGAAAGCCCTTGGATCGCAAAGAACTCTGTTTGAATAGGTACAAGCACGATATCACTGGCCACCATCGCGTTAATGGTCAGAAATCCGAGGTTCGGTGGCGTGTCGATGATTATAATGTCGTATGTATCTAGGGTTCGGATTTTAGGCTTCAAGATCCTCTCCCTGGCGATGGATTTACTTGCAATCTCCATCTCGGCTCTCCCCAGGCGCTTATCTGCCGGGATGATGTCTAGGCCATTGATCTCTGTGGGCTTGATGAGCTGCGATAGGTTGAGATCTTCCATCATCGCCTCATACATGGTGTCTTCAAAATTGCTGATCGCCAGATGGGTGGTGGCCGATCCTTGCGGGTCCAAGTCGATTAACAGTACCTTTTTACCTTTGACCGCGAGGCAGGCAGATAGATTAACTGCCGTGGTGGTCTTGCCACAGCCCCCTTTCTGGTTTGCTATCGCTACTACTTCCATGCCTTAATGATTAAGTTTTGTGACCTTAAGATAATATCTATTAAGGATTAAGCCTTAAGGCTTAATGCGGAAAAGAGAAAGTTTTATCTATTTATCCGCGGATAGATAGATTCAAGGTAGTGCGTTAGGATGAATGAGAAGTTAAAAGAAATGAGGGAACAGGTTAAAGACGAAATGGATCGTATTCGGCGTGGCGATTATGCACAAAATGAGTTACGCATGATCTATTGGTCTCTGAGAATGAATAGCCTTGGAAAGAAGGCTAAAGCTAAGGAAACCAAGGAGAGCATCCTGAAAATAGCGATTGAAGAGGTAAAGAAGGATCACCCTGATTTCAAGCCACGATATGACAGCGACTTCTTTAAGTTAGAATCTCTCGATGAGTGAACTACCCAAATGAAGATCTATCTCGACGAATCCGGCAACTTAGGCGGCTTAGGATCTAAGGTCTCAGAGGAAGACCCGTACTTCGTACTCGCGGCATTGATTGCCAGAGAAGATGTGCCCATTAAGAGATGTATAAGGGATGTCAGGCAGACTCTTAGGAAGAAGTACAAAGTAAAATCCGAACTTAAGTTCAAGGAATCAGATGATCCAAGCAAACGGCGTATCTTGGAATGTGTGGCAAAGACGAATAATGACATAGCCTATGTCTTTTTGCGTAAGGATCAGGTGGCTTTGTTGACCTCCTATCTCGAAGTAGAGCCCCAAGTGCTGTACAACGATCTTTGTAGGCAGCTATTGCACAGGGTTATCCACAAATACGAATTCGAGGGGACGATAGATATTGTTATTGACAGGTTCCTATATGGGGAAGCTCGGGAGAGGTTCGATAATTACCTAGCGGACAGCTTGATGAGAAGCATAAACGTATCCCATCTGGATTCTAAGCAATGCCCCTGTCTTCAGGCTGTGGACTTCATAGCCGGTGCCATAGCCCGCAAATATAGGGATAACGATGATTTGTACTATAACAAGATCGAAAATAAGATAACGATGGCTTTTGAGTTCTTTGAAACAGAATAAAAGTGATTTTAGTGAACCCCTCTCTAATCGTCCCACCTGCTAATAAGCAGCATCATCCTTTCGAGAGGGACTTACTCACTTGGTATGTATGCACGTACTCATCAATATTTAAGCGTTAGCTTTATGTCAAAAAAATTAAGGCTTAAGCAATTATCAATTAATGCTTAAGGCGCGTCAGGTCGTCCGCCTTGGCACTTCGGAATCGCCAGGGCCTCGGCGTGGACCCGATCTGCTTCTCTCAGGATCAATGACTGGGGTGGACGCTAATCCAATGTGCTTATATCCACAAGCTCAAAATGTTCCTACATTGCCAGCCAGGAAGGGAGCAAAAGATTGCTATGGAGTTAGGCCCGTTGGCTGGCCGGGCCGATGATCTCCAGTCAGTTCTATGACATTAAAGAAGAAATTTAGAAAAATGACATAGAATTAAAGCTTGATCGCTATTTAAGGACATCATCTGCGTCTTTTGGATGCTTCACCACGAGCTTAAAAGCAGAGGGGACTTTGTACTCCCTCAGGGTCCTATCTGTTGTTATGAGATAATCGAGGTCATAAGCCATAGCATAGCCCAAATGAACTAAGTCCGTTGGCCTCAACCGACTATCTCTGATCGCTTCGTCCATGTACAGATTATAGCAAGCTACGGCCACCGCCTTATTGGGGCGAAGAACAGCTATATTCAGCCCTTGCCAAAATTCTATTAGCGCATGGAGGTCTTCGATACAGAATTTGCTCTCTTGCTCACCATCTTGCTCTTCCTGAATGCACAGGCTGACGATTTCCGCAAATACGGATACTGGAATGCAGAGTTCCACGTGAGGGTGTCCGCTCGCGTGTTTCAAAAATTTTTTTATTTCCCTAGGGAAAACACCTTTCTTTCTAAGCTCCTCACGATCGTGGTCGAGGACTGCATAGAAAAAAAAGATCGGAATCTACAGCTATGAGCACCATTTAGCCGCCGAAAGCACTCTGAATTTTCTTGACCATCGCTTCCTCTTCTTCTTCGGTTAAGGCCCAGATTACTCTGCCGAAGATATCTGTGGCTCCTCCATGGGGCAGAGGATCCTCCTCTATATCGAAGTGCGATTCGAAGGGAATCTTTGGCATATGACTACCTCACTCACTGACTCACTCACTAATCACTTGCATGAATACTATTCGTATTTAAAGTTTGTATATAGAAAGAATGCAATATTAGGAATAAGAATATTTTTATAATTTACGAAAAATCGATAGATATAAAGCTAAAAATTTCGATACTTCGACGGTGGCCCTGTTTGAAAAGGTCGTGTTGGAAAATGGATCAATTCGCAGAAATGGCCCTATTTCTTATTGGCTTGAGGCCATGCCAAAGATTCTAGCGTAATCTGTAGGTTATTCATACCGCCTTATACAACCCTCCAAAATCGGCCTAAATCCGCTTCTGCCTAACAACCCATTCCTATACTCTTGATACGATCTGGTTTACAATCAGCCGATCGCGATTAATCGCTATCAGTAAAAGCAAATAGAAAACCCACAATCCGCCGCGTAGAATAGGGGGGATTGAGTTGAAGTTTGCCTTTATAATAAATTGCTTGAGGCTATAGAGCAGCGAAAAATAGGAGGATGGTTTGCAGGTTATATATACCTGCAAATTGGCTTATCCCGTGGTGTTCGTCATTAGAGTCTTGCTAGTCGTGTTGAATGCTTCTGTGTTCGGCTGGATTAATGCATAAAGTTCGGACATTGGTGATGATCGGGTTTCGTTTATCATAGTCCTGTAATCGTCGCTGTATAGTAGCATTTCGTCCTTCGAGGGTGATGTCACTGCCTCTATAATCATTGTGTGCTGGTTATCTATAGCACTTGCTGAAACCGTGTGAATTCCTGGCGCGATTTTTCCAGTTATATCAACTGGGTTTACATTAACTTGGATATGATTATAACTGGTATCGCAGGGTCCTGGAGCACAGGAAATACCACCGCCTGGAGTTAAGCCCATGTACGTGCAGTAAACCGCATCGCAGCCAGATATCTCCTTATCATCAATAAAATAATGTTGCCCAGGCGTTTCAATTGCACCAGACCAAGTGTTTGTCTGTGCATAATCGGAGCCCGTTATAGTTAGCAATGCTTTATGTAATATGCATTCAGGGATATACAATTTTAGATTAAAATTACTTTTGAAGTCATATGTTATGACTCGATATAAATAAGGGTCATCGACATAGTAGATTAGTGGTGCTACAGATGCACTACCTCCTGTAGATCGAATCAAATCCTTTGCTCTAACTAAATCGTTAACTAACACTTTTTTGATATTCAAACTAAATGCAGAAGGACTTGCAATGACTACAGTACCATCATCTTTCACGATGGCCCAATTGCCAGTGTCTTTGTAATTCCATACAATACCTTTAGCATTATGCTCAACTACATTGTGAATCATCTTGAGTTGATCCGCTTTCGAATAAATGGTATCGAAATTGGCCGTTATTCCTGTAGTTGAGACTGCCGATTTAAATTGAGGATATTCAACTGCGTATGCTGCGGATATAAGGCAGACCAAAGCCAATAAAACTATTCCAAATATTTTTTTCATCTTTTCCCTCCTATGGTAAAATCATTTCTAAAAGATCTGCTTCTTAATTAATAAATGTTCCAGTTGTAAGGATTCAAATCTAGCTCTGTGCTGAAGTCTCATCCCCCGCACGTAATCTCATATTCAGAAACCCATATCTGTGGACATTATCCTAGCTGGCATAGCCTTTAACTCTCTGCCTTCTGCTCATCAACTGCTCGCTCATACCAGTACCCCATGTACTTTTGAGCATCCGCATGGGCTAACTCTTCCATCTGATTCTTTACAGACCACTCGCAGAATGAATCCGGCCTGAGTGCTGTGTGAACATGGAGCCTTCGCTCTGTGGCCTGTTTCCAGACTGCCTCCTCTGGCATATCCGGCCCAAAAGTCGATATACTATTTGAGGAAGATCAACATGGCTACAAATCATCAAATGAGGGGATGATCACAGATGATACATGGGCGGCAATGTTATTGCGAGTATAATTTGCCTGAGGCTCGGAAAACAACCTTGAAAAGATCAGCCGTTCATCAGGCAGTGGCTATAGATCATCTAATTAAGTGGTACAATAGTCATCCATATCAGCTCGATGCTGGTGCCGGAGGGATTCTTGTTCTTCCTACCGGCGGAGGGAAAACTTTCACTGCAATTCGATTTCTCTGCCGGACCGCACTATCGGATGGCTATAAGGTACTCTGGTTGGCCCATACACATCATTTGCTCGATCAGGCGTATCACAGCTTCAATGAGCACACAGGAGCCATTGCTGAGCCAAAGTCTTCGTTGAATGTACGAATTGTTTCCGGGGCTATTGGACAATTCCATGTTGCAGATATTAGACCAGAGGATGATGTGGTTATAGGTACCTTGCAGACCATAACTAAGGCGTATAAAGAGGATCATTTTGCTCTAAGGTCGTTTATCGATTCCGCCGGAGGCAAGCTTCTCGTCGTTTTTGATGAAGCCCATCATGCTCCAGCTCCCAGCTATCGTAAGTTGATACTAAGCTTGAGGGACCAGTGCGCTCAGATGTATCTCCTGGGTCTCACCGCAACCCCTGTATATTCGGACGAGAACCTTCAGGGATGGCTAAACAAGCTCTTTCCACAGCGTATCTTATATCAGATCACCCCTCAGTATCTGATGGCACAGGAGATCCTGGCTAAACCGATTACAGAACAACAAAGAACGAATTTTACGCCTAATTTCGATTTAGGAGAGTATCAAAAATGGGTAGGAACTTATAGAGATTTGCCTGAAGATATAGTAACCCAATTAGCAGATAATAGAGAAAGAAATAAATTTATTGCTGAGCATTATGTCAGAAATAAAACGAAATATGGGAAAACCCTTATTTTCGCAGATCGATGGTTCCAATGCGAGGCCATAAGTGAATACCTTCGCCAGAAGGGAATACGTACTGGAGCAATCTATTCTCACATCGATGCAGATCCTGGAAGTGCAGACGCCCGCAATAAACGAAAGGCAGATGAGAACACAGAAGTTTTAGATGCATTCCGCAAAAACGAACTTGATGTGGTTCTCAATGTTCGTATGCTCACAGAAGGAACTGATATACCAGACGTACAGACATGTTTTATTACCCGCCAGACCACCAGCCAGATTCTTCTAACTCAAATGGTTGGCCGGGCTCTTCGTGGACCCAAATTTGGAGGTACCCCCGATGCGTATCTAGTCTTCTTTACCGATGACTGGGAGCAACTTATCAATTGGGCTGAATACGATTTAACCTCTGGAGGAGCTGATGATAGTGCTATAGAGTATGGAAAGAGACCTCCACTGAGGTATATCTCAATTGAACTTGTCCGAAAGCTAGCGGCTCAAATGGATTCTGGGATCAATATTGACCCGTATGAATTCAAGACTCTGCTGCCAATAGGATGGTATCGAGTTGAATATGCAGCAAGGCAGTGTAATACAGAGGAAATTGAAAACGTTCGTCGGCTCGTGATGGTCTTTGAGCACGAGCGCGAGGGCTATGAGCAGCTTATAAAGGAATTGCTAACTAACCCCAACACTAGCTTCTATGATGAGGGAGTCCCGCTTCAGGATGTATCTTCAGTAATATCGGAATTGCAGAGATGCTTCTTCTCAAGTGGCGAAGAACACTTCGGATCCAACCTATCACAGGATATATTCAGCATTGCTCGACATGTTGCCCAAATAGGCGCAGCTCCTAAGTTCTTCGACTTTATTGAGAGAGAGCGTCATAATTTGGATGATGTTGCGGAAGAGCTAATGGCAAAGAATCTATCGAGAGAGCAAGAAGATGATGCAGTTAGGCAGGAGTTTAACCGGTCAGATCGTTATTGGCAGGTACTTTATATCTCATATGAGCTATTTAAAAGTCAATACAACGCTTGCGTTGAGTTTAGACTTCATGCACGCCGCCACGGCATTGCTCCGGAGAACCATAGGATAAAATCCATAATAAACTCACCGCCCCCTCTGGAACCATCCGATGAATTGAAGCAACAAGTGAAAGATAGAGATAGGGGTTGTCTCTGTTGCGGCAGCACCAGTAGTCGCTCTTTGGAAGTAGATCATATAGTTCCGAAGTATTTCGGAGGCATTAATATCCTTGATAATTTGCAAACTCTTTGCAGCAAATGTAACCAAGTAAAAGGCACTACCCATATCAACTTCCGGGATTGCCAATCTGATCTAACTATGGCACCCGGTACTCTGCTAGAGTTTGAAATGCCCGGAGGACCGAAAGCTGGAGATCCCGAGGCATGGGGGCAGTTCTTGCGTAGAACGATAAATTTCTTCTATCGATGTGGAGCTGTTCATAATATAATCATTGGGAAAAGAGGCGAATACTTCTACAATTGGCAGATTAATCTCAATGCGGGAAATGACCCAAGATGGTTAGAATCGCGTCTAAAAGAATTACTTGATCGTATTATCTGGGCCAAGGAAACTGCTGGATACAGCGCACCTAGTTCGATAATTGTGCATACTCCAGACTTACCAGAAGTGAGATGCAAAAATCCGGTCTATCACTTTGGACCTCGGGAAGATCCCCCTCTATAGGCTCAATGGTCAGAGGTACAGGCTCTATCTGTGGGAGCTGGGCCTGTGCCTCCTGAGTTTTTGCCTTCTTCTTGTAATCCCTCAGCTCTTTCTTCTGCATTTGGAGAATGCCTCTTCCAGCTGCTTTTTGAATCTCGGGTCCCATTTGACGTTTGGGTTGCGGCCATGTGCTTGCCAGCGCACATAATCTGCAAGATCATCGATAATGGGAGCGGAGTTCTCCAATACAGCCATGCGGCGGTTGAGTGCAGCGGCGCTCATAGTTGCAGCTCCTCCAGCTTACTTCTCAAGTTCATCACCCCATCTCAACCTGATCACGCCCGGGCCATCTTTGCTCGGATCTTCATCGAGATCAGCCCACACAAGCACAATCTCCTCTGGTCCGGCCTGCTCCCGCTCCAGATCCCTTAGTCTTCTGCCTATGCTATCTGTTTTCATATCGCTTTCCGCAAAATGTCCTGAAGTCTTGCAATCTCGACATCGAGCTCAGCCTCGCTCATTCCCACGCATTTTCTCTGATGTCTCTGGCAATCGGGGCATGTAGGGCTTGGTTCTGGCAGCTCCGGGATCGAGACGTCCTGGCCAGATAGAAGGGCCTGAATGCGTGCATCACGCTCTTCCTCGTTCATTGCTTCGAATGCCATGCAGTGCGGGCAGAACTGACCAAGCGCGGACTCCAGGACATTGAGCCGTCGTTCAATACTCTTCATGGCCCTCTCCCAGCCCGTCCTCTGCACACAACGTGTCGAAATATTCGCTGTATCTGGCCAGATCGGCCTCTCTTTTTGCCCTTCTTTCTGGAGTCCCAGTGCATTCCCATGGCCGGCCATCGAAGTAGGAGGCATATCTCGCAAGACGCCGATTCGGATCGCAATCTCGCGGAGGCCATCGATCACAAGTGGGGACGCACTGGGCTTCTAAGGCGGAAAGCCGTCTACCTAATGACTCAGAGCGGCCCATATTTGACCTCCTGCTCTGCAAGAAAACGCATTTCCTCTTCAGTCAGTTCAATATGGTCTTCGTACCGCCGCGCGATCTCTCCGTACCTATCGAGTTCCTCATCCGTGCATTGTGAGAGGATCTTTTTCCAACCGTCTTCAGGTTCCGGAGCATCGGCCTCCAGCGCCGTTAATCTTCGATCCAGGTTATCAGATCTCATTTTCTTGTTTCCTGGGCTTTGGCCGTTTCTAGGGCCGTTAACCTGGCCTCGATGTCGCTCAACTTGTCGATCTCCCACAACTTCGCCCAGCAAGAGAGGAGTTGTGCCAACCTGCCCGAATATTCCAACTCCTGATTAGTCTCGAACGCCTTATCCACGATACGACGGATCAATCGACGTGCATCTGACGGCGTTTTGAGTTTGATTCCACGTCTCTTAACGTTTTTATTCTCTAACATTTATGAACCTCAGCTTATTGAAATTGGTCTTGACCCCCGGCCCCCTCGCTGGTGTAGCCGTCATACTTGGCTTTGTCATAGCTCTGCTTCTGCGGCTGCAGGTCCCGCACTCGCTCCCGTGTCCGGTGCATCCCTCGGAGGATGTCCCGTCTTGCGATCCTGGTTCTTGATTTGCATTTTTTCATATCGGTTGCTCCTGAATTTCCGGTGAATATGGGTGGCCATCTATCCACCCTTAAAAGGGAAGTTTTGGGAAGCATGGGAAGTTTTGCTCTCGATAACTGCTCTAAAAGGAATTGGCGGCGCTTCTGCATGGCTTCGGGTTCGGTCATTTTCGCCTCTTTACCTTGGTTGTGACCACATCGCCAAAAAATGCCATCGCAGACGGTGTCGGTGAGCGGATCAGCTCAGGGCTCTCGCTTTGCATCAACTGATTGAGCCGCTTGGAAAGAGCAATCAATTCATGGTAAGCAGCGTCGTAATCGGTCTTTGCCGCTCTGACTGATCGCCAGGCCTGGGGGTCTGGTCGAAGTGCGTCCTCGACGGCATCATGTAGCCTTTTTTGCTGCCCGTCCAGCTCGACCAAAAGTTGATTGCCTCTATTCAATAATTCCGCCGCCGAAGTGGACTTAGGCGCATCGGGATTGACCACGGGCCGCCCCTTGTTAAGATATGGGTCTCTAGGCGGGCGGGGATGATAGAGGTTCATGCCGGGGCCTCCACCATCACGGCCACACCTTTTCGGATGTAATGCTCTGCTCTCTCAGGTGACACCTCTGCGCAGGTGCCTTCCTTGACCAGCTCGTAAGGCCTGCCGGGCAGATCTGTGCTATAATCTACCACAAATCTGATGGACTGGGTACCGTTGGGTACCGCACCGGGTACCACACCATTCACACCAATATCACTATCTACTAATCTATCTATCTCTATCTCTTCTCTCTTAGTACCCGAAGTACCCGGAGTACCCACGGTTTCAGGCAAATCTTTTTTGTCTCCTAGATCTTCCAAGTTTTCTTCTTTTTCAGAAGAATTATTTATTGGCTCCTCGCTATTTTCTGTGGGTAGCGGGGTAAACCTTTATAGTAACTCCTACTAGAAAACATGCTATGTCGATCTCACAGGAAGCCCTCTTTAAAATAGCACTAAATCTCGAACATCCTTGGTACATCACGTTAATAGATTTTAATGCCGAAGGTAAGCAACTCGATATCCACGTAGATTTCGAATCAGGCAGCAAATTTCCTTGTGCAAAGTGCGGCAAACCAAGCTGCAGCGTGCATGATACTATCGAAAGAACCTGGCGTCACTTGAACTTCTTTCAGTTTAAGACCTATATACATTGTCGCGTTCCTCGCACGGAATGCATAGACTGCGGAGTAAAACAGGTTAAGGTTCCCTGGGCCAGAAAAGGTAGCGGATTCACGCTTCTCATGGATTCCATGATAGTCTTGATGGCTCAGCATATGACTGTGTCTGCGATTGCTGAGATGATCGACGAACACGATACTCGAATATGGCGGGTTCTAGAGCACTATGTTACGGAAGCTAGGTCTAATGAGGATTTTTCAAAGGTTAAATCAGTGGGCGTTGATGAAACGTCAAGGGCAAAAGGACATAAGTATGTTTCCGTATTTATAGACCTTGATAAATCAAAAGTAGTACATGTATGCGAAGGAAAAGATGCCTCAACCATTGAGTCATTCAAGAACGATTTAGAGCAGCACAAAGGATCTAGCGAGAATATTAATAATTTTTGTTGCGATATGTCGCCAGCATTTATATCTGGAATAGAGAATAGTTTCCCCAATGCATCAATAACCTTTGACAAG
>Ga0315294_10001959_pt1 | contig 22591 bp, 31 predicted proteins | sample YL17G13_40_MG_FD_203626 | JGI IMG/M metagenome (GOLD analysis project Ga0315294, IMG submission 203626) | Sediment microbial communities from Yellowstone Lake, YNP, Wyoming, USA - YL17G13_40 | ecosystem: Environmental > Aquatic > Freshwater > Lake > Sediment | place: USA: Wyoming | collected...
GGGATTGTTCCGTCAGGACTGAAGCCAAGGCCTACGTGGCTTGACGGCTCCTTAAATAACCATCTCATAAACTTTGAGTAATATTTCTCATTGGTTGAGAAGTATATCTTCATAATCTCTCCTGCAGCTTTTGTGTTTTTTAGTATAACACAGGAGGTGGATTAGTTTACTTCGGTTTTTACGATTCTTATGTTTTTTCGCCGCTCCTCTTCTATAATCTCGTCAGCCCGCCTTTTTACATGGGGGCATATGAAATCTCTTTTAACTCTCTCGGTTATGATCTGCTCTTCTTTATACATGGCGTGGTGGACCAGCTCGTTAAAGGTGTCCGTAGGAATAAACCCACTCCTGTAGAGCCTGTTCACCCATTCTATAGAGGTTGCTATCTGCCCCTCTTGTATATTCGAGTCGATTACTTTTCGTATGAACATCGCGTGCTGATATGTGGGCCTGTGTCTGCCCACACCGCGATCCCTCTTTTTGGGCGATGATCCGGTCATAAGACAACAAATAGCACTCACAATTTTACCTAACATGTGTTCCCTTTTAAGTTGCGTGTTTCAGGTTTCTAACAAACTGCCAAAATATTTCACAGGTTTTTTCAAGCTCCGGCATAGGGTCTGAAAAGTCTAAATCATCTACTACCTTGCCGTACCCCTTCATGTATAACTGCTGAACAATAGTCGGTGGCGCATGGTTTGACTTAAGAATAAAATCCTTTAAAATAGTTTGGTCTTCTGGTTTTAGGTTATGTTTTTTTAAGATTAGTTCATTATTGATGGATTTTAAAAACTTCTCCTTATTGGTTACCCCTTCAGTATAGCACTCAGCATCTTGCATCACCCTACCTATCGTTTGGTAGACTGACGAAAGATGCGTGCACTCGAGATTTCTGGTGTTTCTAAAAAGCTGGTGTAAAGGCCCTACCACAAGGCTTATGTAGCCTGGCAGGTTAAACGAAACAAACCCGTCTGGGTCTGATAATTCAAAGTACCTATCGTCCAGCTTCTTGATATTCAAGCGCCTTCTCCCTTATCTCTGGAAGATCATACTCATGGGCAAGACCTATGATCTTGTTGAAAAAGTCAGCTGCAGACATCGTCCCCCCTGATCTCTCGTAGGAAACCTCTGTCTTTAGATGGTCCAGTATTTTGATAAGCATACCGTAGGCCCGATATCCCCTCTCCAGAGCTTCCTGTATAGATGCGTCCAGAGTCATGTCATGGAAGATACCTTCAGACTCATGTTCACTCATTAACTCTCTCCATTAAAAAAAGTCTTACCGCAAGAGCACCCTATATGGATACACTCAAGTCCTGCGGAAAAAACTAATACTATCTTATGTTTTTGTCTGTGTTTTTTTGTGATGTTTCTCAGTAGCGCATGTAGCGCGGCATGTGTGTTTGCCCAAATCCTCTCAAGCATAAAAGTCCTCCATAAACCTTATGCCAAGATTTTCGAAGAAATTACTTCTTGTCGTCAAAGACCTCGGAGAGTTCTTTTTTGAACACCTCACCCAGTATTCTTCTTTTCTCTAGCAGGACCTCTTCTCTTGTCTCGGCTTCAATTGCCTGCTTGGCATTTTCTATATTTGTCCATAGCTCGCTGTCTTTTTCGTGGCACTCTTGAAGCGATGCCAGTGCTTTTAGGATAGCTACTTTGTGCTCAGAAGACTTTCCGACGCTTCCAGGTGTAGCGCTCTTGCTGTTACCTTTTGCCACTGTATTCTCCTTCTATCCCAACTTTTCTGATCTTCTTCTGGACACTTTGGATTCTTTTTGAAGGGCCACCTTTTTATCCTGTGCACCCCGATCTGGACACCGTGAGAGTCTATGCCACGATAATGGTTCTCGCAGGGGTACCCTTTGTTGGAGATCCAGTCGTAGTGGGGAAATCTCTCATGCAGTCTGAGCATGATATCGTCCCTGTACACTTTAGCCACAACGCTAGCCGCTGCAACACATAAACTCTTGCAGTCCCCGCCTTGTATAACTTTTTGCCCTATACTAACAGGTAACCACATTCTCTCTACTTTGTCTATGAGGAGAAGGTCCGGCTTGACGGCTTTTCCTTTTGCCGGAGACCTGCACGCAGACACCGCTCTGTACATTGCCAATTTTATTGACTCAATCCTTCCGAGGTAGTCGATCTCAGAGGGTGTGGCCTCTCCGATACCGATACCTATGGCGATTTGCCAGATGGTCTCTGCATGGCGTTTTCGGTACTTCTCTGGAATCTTCTTACAGTCGTCGATCTCGAAGATCTTGAGGTCATCCTTGTGCACATCGATCTTGGGGAGGATAACGCATGCGGCCACAAGAGGTCCTGCGATATCACTCACCCCGGACTCATCAAGACCTGCGATAAGGTTTCCTTCGCTGTAGTACATCTTGTCGAATGTGTTATCCAATGCTCTATTCCTTCTCTGCGCAAAGTGTTGCTGCGTTAATGTAGGATGTCAGACTTGGCCTGTTTCCCGTTATATTCATCGGCACACTATCGCACGTAGAGGCAAACGTTGATATGTGCTGATCCTGTGTGGGGGCAAACGTTGATATGTGCTGCTGCTGCGGCTGCTGATAGCCAGCAAGTGACGCATGTCTCTTCAGTACATCATAATCAAAAGTCAAAGGCAGCTGCTGCCTTTTTAGCTCGTCAAGATCGGCAAGGGCAGTCATGTCTCGGAAGGAACCTTTTGTTTCAGGCTCCTGCTGCGGCCAACCTCGCGCCTTTGATTGCTGTTGCTGGTTGATCTGCGACAGATGATGTTTTAGAGCACCAAGATCACCATCCATAATATAGTCCATGGCGGAACCTTTCTTTTCAGGATCCGCCTTACTTAAAAAGGGCGAACGACTACCTCTACCTCGCCGTCGGCAATACGGTCTAGGTACTCTTCTGGTATAGCTCTGCTCGCAATGATCCCGGCATGCTTGTCGTTAGACGCAGCTACCGTAGTGACATCAACAAGTATCTTTGCTTTTTCTGATACTTCCTTACCCTCTTTGGGTTTTGGGTTGAACATTATCACGTATTGGAACACTTTCATCATTGTTATCTCCTAGATTTTATAATCCCGCAGCTCGACCAGTCCAGGCCTACCACAAGAGGTCCGGACGAAACCGGGTTGATACCCACAGGCCTGCGATCTTTTCCTATGAATATGTGCTCGTACCTTAGCATATCGGTCATTACTTGTCTAAGTCTATTTGCGCCAAAAACCTCACCACCAGCATTTACAGGCCATTCGCAGCTGAGTTGCAGCCACACATTGTGGTCTTGCCAAGACGAGATGACAGATCCTTCTATACCAACAAGTGCGGGCCGATACGACTCGTCACTGTCGTAGGAGCTTCTTACATGGTTTAGAAAGTCCATGATGACCCTTACCTCATCGCGAAGGATGGGCGGGGTGTGTGATAGTTCCTTAAAGTTAGGCCTGACGCTCTCGGGGTCGGGAAAAGCAGATCTGGTATATGAAGTCGCATAGTACGAATGCTTCTCTGCAACATGTTCCCTAAGCTCCTCCTCAGCATCGATGAGAATATTACCCTCATCGAGGGTATAAAACCCGTCCGGTATAGAGGGGACTCGGCACCTTAGCAGGGACTCCCCGTTAGTTAAGGTGGCAACACCGCCGTGTATTTTTATGAACCTGCTGTAGTCATTTACGTCTGATACTTGTATGGATTTCCAGTTGTTGGTGAGATAGGGGGCTTGGTTTAAAACATAGGTAGGTTTCAAAATACCTGCAGGCCCCTCACTCAGTGAGAGCTGTGGAATCATCTTTGTCTCCTAATACTTTTTTGGTTTGTTCATGTACTCTGGCCATCGTAGCTTTCCACGAGGTCTTCATTTCTTCTGTGCAGTGTGCCATGGCATCGTCCCACGTCGGCTCTCTGCCATGCTCCATCTTGAACTTCATAGCGTAGTAGAGAGAATGTTTGTCATGCGGCAACTCTGGCCTATGTTCTCGTGCGCACTCCTGGCAATGGCCAGGGGCTGGTTTTAGAAGCATCATCGTCATAGCGTGAACTCCTTGGTTGTCATAAGATCAAATTCCCTGTTTCGGGCATAAACGATCGCGGCTTTGAAGTTCTTTCTCGGAAGGTATGTGCAGGTCCCAGGTTCTTCTCCGGGAAAGTAGAACTTTTGCATGACCTCTTTGCAGAACCCTACTTTATAAGCTAATTTGCTCTGTTTCCCGTACCTCTTCAGGGTGGATCTCATAATACGGTTTAGAAGATCGTATTCGTCTTCGGTTACAGGATCGTTAAAAACTTTTTCGTAGGCCGCTTCGACATCTTTGAGTCTGGATTCTAGAACAAGAGTTTTCTTTGCCTTCTCGATGTAGGCCAGCTCATATTCCCTGCACTTTTTCTCCACAGCCATGTCAAGACGAATCAGGTACTCCAGATAACCATCCCCGATATCGTTCTCATACCGCGCCACAAAGAACTTTGCGGCGGCTGTGGATAAGTAAAACTCCTCGTATTCTACCCCGTTGATATTCTTCAAGGTGGTGATCTCCACCTTCAATGATTTCAACGTTTCGTTTTTCTCATCTTTTAGCTTCCTTCTGACTTCGTTAACCCTGGTATTTAGGCTTACTGCAATCTCCTCTGCCGTCAATCCGTCGCACCCCAACGCTTCAATATAATGGGGCGGACAAAAGGGGCTCGGTGCTGTCAGTTCGTTCATGGTGTTTCTCCTTCGTTCAAATTCAAAAAGATTGCTCATCTATTCCTCCAAATTATCATTGCCCTCCAGGGCGTTTTTAAGCGTCTTGTAGAACTTCTGCTTCACATACTGCCCGTCTTTATAAAAGGCCCTTGTCCACCGCATTCGGGGATTTAGCCATACCCGCTCGTCGAATTTGTAGAACTGTGACCAGAGGTGGTCGGGGTCTTTGCTTCTTTTAAAATCCTTTCTTGGGGACCATCCTAGAGCTTCTGCCAAAATATTTTCTTCTACCCATCCGGGCTCTTTACTCATTTAATTACCCCACACATTTTGCGAGTATATGAACAGTCGCAGTTAGTACTCCAAGAACTGCGGCGGTAGGCCAAAACTTCAGTGCTGCCGTCTTTCCACCACTCAGCATGAAGGCCATAGTCGATCCCAAGAACCATGTTAGAGAATACATTACGGATAACCCTATCGCGTTCGCCGTCTTCGAGAACATCCCCGCTATAAATGACAACATCAATACTCCTTATTTATATGTTTCCCTTTCAATACTTATACCTATAATGCCGGACTATTTCGTCCAGCACGATCCCACATGCCCATCTACCTCCATCGGTATTTTCTTCAAAAACATCTGGGCTGCTTCAATCATGATCTTCTTCTTTGCCTCGTGAAACGCAGGCGAATCATCCTTGTGTGTCCGTGTTACGATCTCGTCATAAACCTGGTTCATGAACTTGGATCTGATACCGTTTTTCTTGATATAGTCCCTAATCATAATCATGGCAGTCTTTGTCATATCTGCATTCACCGACTGAATGGGAAAGTTACCCCCTTCTCTTTCAATTCCTGCGAGTCTTCCGAGATAAGCATCATCTGTTTCTCCGTTCGGATACTTTATAAGATCCTCGGCATTGGGCTTGATCCAGTACCTTCGTCTTCCCGACTGGTTACACAGATACCCACGTTCTGCGCCCTCACGGCCCTTGCCTCTAAGGTATCTGATACCTGTGTCGAACTTTTCGCAGTAGTCATAATAAAGCCTCTTGGCAGGACCCAGCTCTATGGGGTATCCTTCTGCATTGAGTTTCTCGTAAAGCGACATGGCCGACATGGCATAGGCGATACCGAAGTTGAGAGTTTTGGCGGGGGTCCTGAGAGGATTACCCTTTTGCACATCCTCCCCAAAAAGCATACTCGCTACATAACAGTGAACATCTATCCCCTTGCGAAACGCCTCCGACAAGTGGGGATCTCCAGATAGCTCGGCCCAGATCCGAAGCTCGCATCCCGAATAGTCGTCCGTCTCCACAACCTCGTACTCTTCTCCTTTGAAGCAGTTGCGGTAGGCTTTATCTCTTGGGATGTTGAGAAGGTTCACCGACCCCTTCTTGGATCTGTTTGCAGGCCTTCCCGTCTCGGTACCAAGCTGCTCAATATCAGGGTGAAGCCTGCCTGTAACAGGGCATACAGCATCAAGATAGGACTGCCCAAACGTGGTTACCCTAATGTTGTGGCTTCGGTACTTTTTCAGCAGCTTGATAACAGGTAGGTCCTTGGCCCTCTTCAAAGTCTTATCGTCGGACTTGTTTATTAGCATCTCGACGAACTCCTTCCTAAGCCGATCCCATACCTTCACTTTTACCTTGAGGTTTCTTAGGACGGCCACTACCTGGTCAGGAGAAGCCCAGTTAACATGCACCTCGCCAAACAAATCCCTTTGCACCACGTTAGCCGCGATCTCGTTGAGATCCTTCTCAGCTTTAGCAGCCTCTTCGGTGTGTAAATTTATGAGCTTGGTCCACCCTTCTTTTTCAAGGTACATGCCATAGAACTCCATATCGGCAAAGCATGGCAGCACGTTACACTCCAGAATCCAGATATCTGCGACACCATCATTCTTGAGAAAAGAAACCTGTTTTGTGAGAAGCGGTATAAGGTGCTTAACATCGGCCGCAGCGTACTCGATCTGGTCGGTGGTGAAGTCACCTTCCGGCACCTTTCCTTGTCCGAAGGTCGACCTTACGTCTTTTGGGAGCGTTATCCCGAGATGTGCCTTGACAAGATCATCGAGACCAAATCCCCCAAACTTTCTACCATTGTTGATGATCTTTTCGGCCAGATAGGTGTCTCTGACAATCTCTGTGTCAATGCCAAAATTCCCTTTAATCATTTTATAATCAAATTTGCCATTATGCATAATCTTGCGGTGGGATTTTGATTCAAAGAACGGGCGCAATGGCTCAACATGTACTTTCCTAGTGTCAAGCACATACTGAATCTCCTCAGTACCTATTTGTAAAAGTAGTACCTTATCCTTGTTTGGATTCAGACCCGTGGTCTCCGTGTCCATGGCCCATGTATCTTTTTCCATGAGGGTAGGAAGAAGCCTATCCACCTCACTTTGCTGGCAAATATATTTATAATTCACCCGAATCCTCCATGATTGTTATAATGTAATATACTCTATAGTTCTTATACCTTTCTTTGGGGGAAGTTATTATGTCTAAAATGTTGATGGGATTGGTTTTGGTGATTTTTTATCTAGACAGCGGTGTTGCTGTTGCTGCAGATATGAAGACTGCAGAGAAGTGGGCTTGCGTAAGGGACGGGCTAACCCGTGTTGTGAGATTGTATGCCCCCGAAAAAGGACAGGCCCCCTGCAAGGTTTTCTATTCCAAAAGAGACCCTAGCGATCCTACCGACGCACAGGCAGAGGCTGAGCAGGCGCAAGGTCTTGATAAACCCATCTATTACTCAACAGGCAACGGGGGGTTCTGCGTAAGAAAACTGAACGAGTTTATCGATGATAGAAAAGATCATCAGTGGGTGTGCACAAAGCAGTAGTATCACGTTTGTGATACTTTCCTTCTAATTATGGTTAATTGCTAACCATTTCGAGTATCATGTTTGTGATACTCGTTCCTTTCTTCTGAGTATGTCACCCTGAAGACGTTTGATTTTTACAGACATGCTTTCTGCTATGTCATCTTCCGACAGCTCAAACATCTGCATGAGCTGAAGAAGCATAATCATGACGTCAGCGATCTCTTCCTTTGCATCATTCCTGTAGTGATTTTTCATACCGTACCGAAGAACCTTTGTAATAACTTTGGTAAGCTCGGTCATCTCCTCTATGGCAACCACCATTTGCAGATCTTTTCCGAACGTGGCTATAGCATCTTTCAGAATGTCTTCAAACCCGCCACTGTCTTTTTCATCTTTAGGTAAGGGCATAGGGATCTCTGCTACTGTCAAAAGGGTTTTTGTTTTGGGATACGTAGGCGACTTCCTTTGTCCTTCCGTACTCCAGAGCTGTTTTGTAGGTGTAATTTACAAGTGAGTTAAGTATCTTGCTACGGATTTCCCCCTTTACTTCTTTATCTTCTAGCAGTTTTTTGATGTCAGATTTAATTCTGTGCTTGTGAAGACCGGGCACTGTGCTCCTCCTTGTGGGTTATTTAGTTGTGCAAAAGTCTGGAGTGTGCTCCCTAAGAATGTCCACACAAAGCTCCACACATTCGTTGCATATCATTGCTAACGGTCCTGCGATGAGATGGGCAACCTCGATTTCGTTCTTGCCGCAGAAGGAGCACTCCGGCACTCGCGGCTTTTCGATCTCGCTTTTAAGATCAGCTATCACGGTAAGTTCTTCTTCCATCTGTGTTCTTCCTACTGTTTAAATTAAAGTTTTCAATATATTCACAAACCCATGATGGTGGGTTCATGTGTGGCCACTGCTTAGAGAGTAGCCAGCTAAGGGTCTGATTCGCTGGTTTTGGCGGCGTGTAGCTATCTCCGAGGCACACCTCTTGGGCACGCCTGAACACCGCCTCGTGGTCGAGATTCTCAACCCCTGACGTATGTGATCTCATCGCAACGTTGTATCCGAAGCTAAATACCGGCTTGTCATGGACCAGGGCCTCCGTCAAAACGGTGGAATTTATTCCCACGACTGCAGAAGACTGGTGCACAAGGTCAAGCGCGGAAAGCGCACCTTTATACACTAAAGTCCCATCTGGCCATACTGTTTCTTTATCGAAGGGATGGGTTTTAACAATGATGGGTACTTTTGTTATATGCTTGGACATCTCTTTCAGAAACTTTGCACATGACTTGTAAAAAGGAGACGATCTGGTTATGGAGGTATCATAATCAAGTTGAGCCGGAAAGAATAGAAACTTCTCGGGAAGACCTTGGTCGAAGCCTTTTGGGGTGTAGAACTCCTTCAGTGCGATGATACCTTCCTCATTAACAGGGTAGTTATCCGACACATCCATTATATACCTGGAGTGTGGTGCAAGGTAATCAGCTATGTAGTAGTTACCTTTTTGTGGCAGCCACGCTAGCTCGATGTGGACCGCCCTGTACATAGTCTTGAGGTGGTTCACACTCTCCACGGACCACGGGGCGCTACCATTCCATATCAAAAGGATATCAGGGGAAAACTCGTGAATGGCATCAAGCTCCATAAGATCCCATCTTCCGTACCACACGTCAAACCCATCCCAGTGGTTAGGAGGGGTTTCCATACCCGTTCTTACGCTGGTATCCAGAGGTGTGTGAAAAGCCCTAACATCATGACCTCGCTCTTTTAGAGCTCGGCACAGTGGCATCATCCCGTCAGGTGGAAAGGTCATGCATGCTATTTTCATGTTTTCTCCATAGTTAGCCAGAACCAGTCTGGATGACCCAGACCTACAGCTTGTTCCACAGCTGTAAGACCGAACCCAGATAAGTCCTTAGTGAACGCTTGTATTGATGGGTATAGTCTACCATTAAATCCACCAAAAAAGTCCTCGGAGTGTGGTGTTCCTTTGAGTGTCTGCACTCTAAAGTATCCGCCAGGAGCCAAGATTCTTGAGATCTCCCTCATATATGTTTTGATTTCTTCAAGAGTCTGGATGTGCTGAAATACCAAAAACGAGTACACGAGGTTTACGCTGTTATCTTCAACGTCTATGGTACGACCATTAGTTTTTATAAACTTTACATCTTTTTTACCAAAACTCTCACACTCAAGCGCAGCTTTTATGAGCATGTTTTCGCTTATATCTACCCCTATTGCCTTATAAGGCCAGAATTTAAGAATCCTCGCCACACCGCAGCCTATCTCCAAGACCGTCGGATCTTTCTGTGAGGACATATATTCTTTGATGGGTCGGGTTTCAATATACCCAATGTCATGAATCCCGGCAGTAGAGGTAGCTATCTCCCAGGGGGTTTCGCCGGCGATGAGGTATTTCTGTTTCTCAAAGTCTTTAGAATTCCAGAACTTTAGGGTTTCATCCTTGATTAGTGGGCTATTAGTTTTTGACACAGTTTTTCTCCTTCTATTAATACATTATCGTAATCGTCCAAGACGCACATAATAGCATCTGATATGGCCTGCGGGTCATCTATATAGTTGACTATACATTTTCTTAGCGCACCTTCAGCCCCCCTCATGGATGCGCAGGTGGCTCCTACGATAGCAGGAACCCCAAGCATAAGACTCTCGAGTGCCAGATAGCCAAACGTCTCGCTGAAGGTCACCGACAGGTTAATACGCATTTGGGCAGCCAGCCTAAAAAAGTCGGGCCTGTTCTCTTGATAAGGATGTATTACGTGTTTGACGTTAAGACTCCTTAAGAAGTCTAGGTGGCTAGGCCCTATATCCCTTGGGTTTAGGCTGTAGTCCTGTGTGTGGATCGCAGCCAGCCCCGGCGTCATCGCAGCTGCAAGATACTGTGTATCCATATTCTTCCACGGTAGCCCTGTACCAAGAACCCCAATGTTAAGACCGGGCAATTTTCTTACGTTCTTGGGAGGCGTTATTAGTGTGACAGTATTTTTGTCATAGAGTGCCTTTATTTTGTATGCCGCTGCCAAGGATGCCGAGAACCCCTCGTGAGGGGTGGCGATAGCGTCTGCATACCCGTCTTGTACAGCCTTTACCGCAGCCATGAGTCCTTTTCTATGTAGGGACTCAAACGAGCTACCGACAGCTGTTATGTGGTAGGAGATAATGATCTCTGCCTTGGTATTTTCTCTCAGAATCTTTATTGCTTGTGCGTGGTCTGGTAGGAAGCCTCCCCATATGATCTTGGCTGGCTTCATGGAAACTGCTTTATTTAGCGACTGCTCGGGTGTGCAGATCTCATCAGATTTGTCTTTCATTGCCACCATGATGCTGTTCCATCCTTCTGGCACAACTGCTAAGACTTTGGAACTAGGTGCAGGTACCGGTAGGGGAGCTTCTTTTACTTCCACCACATCTTTAAGAAGACTTTCGTACAGATTAACGTAGTTACTCACCATCTTCTTGGCGCTAAGATCTATTTCCAGAGGCTGCAGAATCTTCCCGGCTATGATGTCCCTGATACCCTGCTCAACCCCATCGTAGGTGCTGGATATAATCGCGTGCTTCCCGTTCTCCAGGTAGCTGGTGATACCTCCGCAGTCGTAGATAGCGCACGGCAGGCCGCAGGCCATAGCCTCTGCAATAGCAAGCCCAAACCCCTCCTTGGGACTACACGATACAAAAAAGTCCCACTTTCGGTAGTAGTCCGCAATCCTGTTTGTATGCGGAAGCACCCTGATTCTTCTGTTATCCCGAAGCTGTCTTCTGAAGCCTCCGAAGTCGTAGCCCACAAGTTCGAAGTTCACAGGAAGTCTGGACACTATGCTGATAAGCGATGCGACCCCTTTGCCGTCACCTGCCTCAAGCCGCCCGCAGTAGCCGCCCATAAGAGTTGGGTTTCTTGGTCTCATAGGAGGGGGGTAGAACATGGTGGTATCCACCCCGTTTGGAATTATGACCATGGGGACATCCTCTCCCCTTCTTGATATATAGTGGTCCTTTACGCTCGGACTAACACACACAAGAATGGTGGTTTTATCCTTTGGGTAGGTAGAGCAGTCCCCACCAAAGCAGATACTGTTGTGCGCAATCTCTATAACCTTTCCTTTGTATCCGCTTCGTGCGAGAAGGTCATAGAACTGAAAGCTGTGGAAGTACTGTACGATGTTGGGACGGAACTCCTGGATCTTGTTTCGAAGACTTTCGGCATCGGTGATCTTGAAGAAGTTCTTCTTGTTGAAAGTACCTTGTAAGAACTTCTCAATATTAGCGTCAGTGTAGGTGATCAGAGGAATAACATGGTCGGGAAGATTATTGACGAGATACTGCACCTGAGTCTCTGCACCGCCCACCACACCGTATCCTAGGTGTAGAATAACCCGTATAGTTCTGTCTTTGCTTTTAAACCCCTCGTACCTGTCCGGAACGGATTTGGAGTCGATATACTCGGTGTTGTTTGTTCTTTGAGACTCACGAGACATCATCTTATTATAGAGCGCCATATAACTCCTCACCATGGTTTCGGCACTGAGATCTACGCTTTGTGGGGATAGATGGTCTAGGTTGTCATCCGCAAGCATCTCAATGGCATGTATTATATCGTTTTTATCTTTGGCTATATAGGCGTGCTTGTTGTGCTCTATGTAGCGGCATATGCCGCCGCAGTCGAGCATGATACAGGGAAGTCCGCAAGCCATAGCCTCTGCAATGGCGAGGCCAAATCCTTCCTTGGGACTACATGACAGGAAAAAATCCCACTTATGGTAGTAGTCCGCAATATTTGCTGTGTGAGGCATCACCCTGATATTTCCAGAGCTTCTTGTTATCTTTCTATACTGCCCGAAGTCGTAGCCCACAAGCTCAAAGTCGATGGGGAGTTTAGAGACTATTTCTACGATGGTATCTACGCCCTTGTTGTTTCCGCTTTCAAGTCTTCCGCAAAAGCCGCCGAGGAGCCTCTTTCTCCTTTCCTTCTTGGGGCTTGGGCGAAACAATTTAGTATCAACCCCGCCGGGAATGACCTCTATTTCTACGTCGCTTCCTCTTCTTTTTATATAGGCATCCTTGGCGTCCTCAGACACGCATACGAGTACAGCAGTATGTGTCTTGGGATATGTGGTGCAGTCCCATACAAACGGGGTTTGGTTATGACACACCTCTACTACCCTCTCGGTATGCAGCTGCATGCGGGTAAGGTGGTTATGAAATGAGGGGCTGTGGTAGAACTGTATAATATCTGGGGAGAACCACCGAAGCTTCTTATCCAGATCCTTTGACGAGAACACCCTGTGTGTGTTCTTGGACCGTATATTGTTCAGTATGAACTTCTCCATCTCCGGAGTCTCGTAGGTGACAAGAGTTTCTACGTGCTCTGGGAGGCTGTTGATAAGATACGCTGTGTGTGTCTCCGAGCCTGCGACAACACATCCAGGGATGTGATAGGCTATCTTCATTACTCTCCTCTTTTTCTTCTTCCACTTTGGTATTCCGGTATTTCGAAACCTAAAACTTCAGCTGCATATAACTTATACCTAAGAGTGCGTATAGGAATCTTTAACTGAGCGGAAGTGTGCGTTCTGTTTCCATTATTGTCCTCGAGCACAGTCTTTATATATGCAAACATTACGTAAAACCAAGGGGTTCCTTTTGGGATTGCTCTTACAATATCCTCTATTTTCTCGATATCAATCCAGTCTGCTTTCATAAACCCCTCCTGATTAAAAGATTTACTCAAGACTTTCGTACATCTTGAGATAATGGCTGCACAGTAGATTGGGGTTCCAGTACTCCTCCATCCACGTTCTTGATGCCACTCCTATCTCTGGCCAAGACTGATCTTTGAGGATGTTGCGCAGAACCCTTTCAAAGTTATCTTTGGTAGCTCTTATCCAAGGTATTGTGGTAGCGCCCGTAACATCCTTGATCGCCTTTTCTGTAAGGGGATCTATGTTAGCAAAGCACCCTACACCAAGGGACAAGTACTCCAAAGAACTCAGATGGTAACTTCCGGTAGATACTTCATCGATTCCTATATCCGCTTGCTTTTTCTTAATCATAACATCATCGAAGGGTGCTTTACAAATGAGCTGGTAGTCGACAGTGCCAGCGATCCTCATTCTTTTTAGGACCGGGGCTACAACGCCGTAAGACTTGTCGTTCCACCCTGGCATGTTGGTGTTGGAGGGCGCATACGACACTGTGGGCATGTACGGAAGCGGACGAGGCTCTTTGGTGCTTACGTAATCTTTGTGATAAATGTCCACGACATTCGGAACTATGAACCGTAGCTCGGGCCATTGTCTCACATGATATTGGGCTATTACGGCTAAGGGGATTCCACTCTTAACCTCTTCCGAGAAGTCCTCGCTGTCCCTGGGGCTGTGGATCTGGATGACCGAGGGCTTCTTTGGCGGCTCACATTTTAAAGCCCCGAAGACCTCCTGCCTTTTCCATCTATTATGAAAATGCAGCACGTCGGCCCACTCATAGATGAGGTAGTGCAGGTACTCAAGGCTTGCACCTTTGCCGCTGATATCAGCCCCGTACTCACGGTAGCCGAGCTTCTCGCGCCAAACCATATGCCTAGACTCGATCCCGCCATGCTTGGAAAGAAGGGCCGATATACGAATAGGGGATCCACTCAGAGGTGTTGAAGACAGGTGAAGTACTTTTAGTCCCACATCCAACCCTCACCCTTAAGAAAGTTATCTTTAAGCATATCCCAGTCACGACATATGGCGGCAAGAAGAACTACTGGGCACCAGATTGGGGACGTTATAAGCCACGCCCAGTTTACGATTATACGAATGACCTTCATTTATCCCCCCTCTCATACACCAGATCCAGCAGCTTCGGTGTGTAGCGTACCCACGAGCTGCCGATCCTACTGTTGTGCTCGTCAACAAACACCCCGTCAGGTGTCTGGAACTTGAGGTAGCCGTCAGCCCGAAGCTGCCTAAGTCCTGACCATGTCTCGTCTGGGGTAAGGGGACGCTCTTCCATGGTTGGTTCTGCAAAGCCTGCCATCATATCGCCGATGAGCCCCTCTGATACTTCTCCTGCCTTGGCAAAGCATCTGAACAGACGTATGAGCACCTCTCTGGCTAGGCCGGGTAGTCCCGATGGTAGCGAGAGGACAAGGATGACAAAGGGTTTGACTTTGTTAAGCTGCTGCTTGCTCATGTCGATTTCTGCGTAGAGGGCAAACGCTGGCATCCCTACTGCCTTTGCGTCCTCCGGCATTGCTTTTTCTTCAAATATCTTTTGGGCGTTCTCTTCGGTAAGTTTTTCCATAAAAGTTCTCCTAAAGGGAAGGGGCTTTCGCCCCCACCCGCGTAAGGAGGTCCGTTCCGTGGTGGTTACCAAGAAAGCTAGACCTCTTTAGTGTACATCAAGAAGGGGGTTCTGTTGGTCCATGATTTTTCACTGAAACCAGCAATCTGACCTTCTTTGCCCTCGGTTAGCTCCAGAGCGTGCATCATTCTTGAGTCCAGAAGATCGATCTGGTGCACCAAAATGGCCTCAAGGGATACCGGCTGTACGCAGCTTCCCCACTCTAGGGTGCCATGATGGCTGGCAAGAACGTGCATGAGGTGGTTGCGCTCCCTTGAAAATTCTAAGTAGCTCATACCATGTTTCTCCTCACCCTCGAACCACCGGTTGGCAGCCTCCCAGACCATGGAAGGTCCAAGTACAAGATGGTTCACCAGCAGGCCGTCTGGAGTTTTTGGAAACGCCGGGTTGTAGATATCGTATTCCTCAATTTTACCTATGTCATGAAAAACAAGACCAAAGTACACCTTGTCCGTAGATAGCTTGGATCCGTAGTTGTACTTGTAGTTGCCTATTATTGGTCCTGCCATGTTGCACATCGACCAGACGTGCTCGAGTAGCCCTCCGACCCATGCGTTGTGAACACCCGTGGCTGCAGGGGCGACCTTAATGCCGTCTTTGTAGTTTTTAAGAAGAGTCCTGGCGACATATCTTGTAAGGGGCTCGGTGAAGCCATTCACCACCTCTTCTATTTCCACAAAGATCTTCTCAATATCGAACCTGCTTTTCTTGGCAAAGTCCGAGGCCTTAGCTGTTAGGTTGCGCTCGAGCAGGGAGATTGTGAACTGGACCTCACCTTGGTAGCTGCTAGTGTCTCCCGATACGGTAGCTACCGCACCTGACTTGATCCACTCTTCGTCGGTAAAGTTCCACACCTTACACTTTAATGTGCCGGTGCTGTCTCTTACGGTTAGGTCGGCGTAGGATTTGCCGTTCTTTGCGACGGCGACTTTCTTCTCTACGATTAGCACGGGCATGCCTGCTATCACCATCCCCGCAGATATCTTGTCTATGCTCATCCTCTGTATCTCCTATAATATTGTGTTCTTCCTCAGTATTCTTATACCACAATCCGTGCTCTGGGCAGCCTATATTGTACTTAGGAACTACCATACCTTTCCATCCGCAATGGGGGCAAGTACTTAGTTTGGGTTTCTCTGGAAAACGCTCCACATCGGTTTTTGAGTAATTTTCCCCAGACGCCCTGCCCTTGTGGTCGGTGCTGGTTTTTCCACAGAAACATTGCCCGTTGATATTTTGGACGATTTCGTCACATGCGTTGCACTGGATCATTTTTGAGACCTCCGACTGGCGTTTTGTGTTGACAGGAGATATTTCCAGCGATACCGTTGTCGACGTGGATGCTCTAAAAAGGGTCATTGAAAAGGAGGCGGTGTGGACAAAAGTAATGTGGTAGATATCAAAACAAAGAAAGCTTTGTTTAACGAGTGTGTGAGAGGACAACTTGAGGAGGGGATAAAACCCTTTATGAAGGAGGACTCTTCGGACGGCGATAGAAACAGAGCTGTTACTACGGTGGAACAAGTCCTCTGCGCAGCAATTGTATCTGCAGCTGTAGCTTTTGCAACAAAGCTGGCGAACAAGCTCGCTGGAAAGATCACAACGTTTCAGTCGTAACCCCCTGTATAATCATGTGTTTGATAAGGTATCTATTTTATTTGAACACCCTGCCAATCCCGTGTAAATGGCTCTAAATTCCCAATTTGACAAAACCTAGGAGATAGTCGCAGCATGTGCGGACCTTAGGTTCTTGTCATATTTTTTCATTTCCAAATCTCCTCATATGCCTGTAAAATAATACTGACCCCTAATCCCCATATACGGCCGATATGGCAGCCTTACGTTGAAGTCGTTAGGTCTTATTCACCGCGAGGTCCTTCGATAATACATCCCTTTGAAGGCATACGGCCGTACCCTTAAAATGATAAAATACTTGGACTCTTTATTAATCGGACGTTATACTGGTACAAAGGGTCAAACTGTCGTCAAAAAGATCCCCTATCAATTACATTGAGGGTAATATGTTTCTAGAAGCCGGCTCCTTCAAAGAGCGAACACTCGATATGTCCTATTTTACGGAATGGTCTGGCGAGATCGCCAATACATATTTTAACTCAGGGGTCGCTCCCACAGTTACTCTTACCAAAATAGCCCAGAGCGAGGATCTTACTCCTCCACAGATAGAGCTGCTTGCCGCAGAAGCCAATAAAGAAATCCATAAGCACAAATACGCATCTGCGAAAGATAAATACTTCGCAGCAGACTTTCCGTTGGCCGACGCCAAGAAAGTAATTGGGTCTTTACAGGCAGATGGCAACGATGTGAAGGTCGCTGTAGAGCTTCCTGATCCTCAGTTCAGAACACCTTCCGCAGATCTTGATCTGTTCAAGGCGTTTGGTGTTGAGCCCGAAACCCATGATAAGACTGCCTCCGTTAAGCAGCAGCTACAGTTTGCAGCTATTGGCGGCGATCTCTTGGATCAAAAGCACCAGGACAGGATCATCATGACTAAAATGGCCGCTGACAGTGCGGAAGAGCAGTTTATCAAGATGGCAAGGCAGATGGTTGTTCAGAATGATAACGCGGCAGACCGCTTTAAGACCTTGGGTAAGATTGCTCAGTTTGTAGCTAGCGCAGGGATGCCCGAAGGCATGGTACCGCTTGCAAAGCTCGCATATGTGCTCGGAAGAGAAGGACTTATTGCTCCAGATATGGCCGGCAAAGCCTCCGAGTTCTTTAAGAAGCAGGCTGATGTCACCGCACCAGAAGAACTTATCTCTAAGTGGCTTCCGGCGCAGATCATCAACGGAGAACACCCGCTCTATATAACTTTAAAAACTTTCAGAGACCATAAAAATCTGTTAGAGGATTATAACACCGATTATAAAATCGTACAGGACCAGCTCAGAACCGTTAAGCAGAAGGTAAGAGCATTATGACCAGTCTCTTCGAACTTGTAGGTCCAGACCGTGAATGGTCTGTCAAAGAAGCGTTCGCCCCGCTAGCCGGAAAGGCTCTCGTAGGGGTGGGCTCCTTGATGGGCAGAGCAGGAAAAGCGGTTGTCAAAAACCCCCTTAAATCTATCGGATATGCCTTCACAGGAGCTGACGCCATCTCGAAAGGGAACATGATGTCCAGTGCATCATCGGCGGCCGGAGATGCAGGACGGGCTACCCAACGAATTACGATGTGAGGACTTTTATGCAGTATGCATTTCTAGAAAAACTTGCGGCTGATGGGCATATAAGTGCCTCCGACAAAGACCATATTTACGGTACCTGCGAAGAGATCCTATCGAAGGTTGCGTTCAAGAATCCTTTTGGAAAGAGCAAGCCCTCATGGAAAGATGTGGGAGAGGCTTGGGCCGAGTCAGGCAAGGGCCTTACCAGACTCCTTCTGCCATTAGGTATTGTGGGTGGCGGATCCTACCTAGCATCAAAAGGACTTGCCGCCGGAGAAGCTAAGAAGATCAACCTTTGCAAGATGGATCTTCTTCAGCATCCAGACTTCTCAGCACATCCAGAAAAAGCAGAGGCCCGCTTCGACGAGGTCGTAAAGCTAGCCCCTGCCGTTGCTGCAAAACCCGAACTTGTCACACGACTTGTAAGAAACAGCCTGCACAGTGGCTTTACCAACGAAGATGTCCAAAGACTCGCACAGCTTCAGGCGACCTATGAGAAGAATCTTTTTACGTCGTCAAGCTCATCAGAGTCTGTCCATAAGGCACTAAATAAAAAAGCATCCTCCCTATCATCCCATGATGCAGGTAGGCTCGCTGCTACTTTGGTCCAGATTCTGGCAGAAGCCGGTCTTGGGGATTTGAAGAAGACAGCGGCACTTCCCTGGAAGCGCTCGGGCTTTGATAAGGCCACTAGCATCGCAAAGCAAGTACTCACCACAGGAGCTATCGTCTCCGGCTTTGGTGCACTTGTAGGTCTTGGTACCGGAGCCATCAACCAAGCTGCAGATATCTATAAAAGCAAGCAGAAGGATATCAAACTACGAGCCTCCTTTGCTGAAGCTATGAGAAGAAGCGATCCAAGCAGTGAGCACCTTCATGCTAACCCAGAAAAAGCCTGGAAGTCATTCCAAACACTTGCACATTTCTCACCAAATGTAGCGTCAGACCCCGAAGCCGCACGAGCTTTTATGAATACCCTAGTATCCGGCGGCTTGGGTATGAATGTTGATTTACTCAAAGGTCTCAGTGAGATCGAAAAGAACCTCAAGACCACACGGCCCGAGAATCCATTCATGAAAGGATTCCAGGTCGGAGCGGAGACCGCCGGAATGCAAGGTGCCCTCGGTGATGTCACCAAGTCTGTGCTCGACCCATTTGTAGAGCACGGAAAGTCAGAGATCAAACGAGAAATGGGATATTAATTGATGGATAAGCTACTCTTATTTCCAGGAAGAACGGATAAGGGCATCTTCACCTATGTGATCGATGCTGAGAAAACATATCTGGAAAAAACAGCTTGTGAATACCACCCCACGATCGCGGCATACATTCATAATGCCAAACCGATCAAGGGGAAGACCCAGATCCTTCTTACTGCGCTGGGAGCAGGAGAGTATTGGGGGAATAACGTCAACGGAGATTACTTCCCAGAAGAATCTCTGGCCCATGAAGGTCCCGATTATGGATATAAAACCTTCGAAACCCACGCCAAGGTCTTCAGACATCACATCAACAGACCTGACTCTGAATCTTACGGCGAGGTACTGCTTTCCGTATATAACCCCATGTATCATAGAGTGGAGCTCGTGGTTACTTTCAATCACAGCAATGCATATGACCTAGCTCAAAGAATAGACCGGGGCGAGAGCATCGACTTTTCCATGGGCTGCAAGGTGCCGTTTGACGTCTGCAATATATGCGGAAACAAAGCCCCCACCAGGGCTCAGTACTGTGAGCATCTTCGCTACAATATGGGCAAGTTTATATCGAGATACGGTAAGGTAGCCTATGCTATCAACCCCAAGCCAAAGTTCTTTGATATCTCGGTTGTGCTGATCGGCGCCGATAGGATTGCAAAGTCCCTGATGAAGGTAGCCTCTGAAAACAGCGGGGTACCTGTACTTAGTTCTGCATACCTAGCTGAGAAGATGGCCGCTAACAAAAAGGCCACCATCACCAAAGAGGTCCCTGTAAGTGGCCCTCCTTCAAGCAAAGACACCCTGAATACTCTTGCCAAGTCGATCACCCAAGTTAAGTCCATGGAAGCTCCTATGCCACGCGAGGTCCTCAATGATCTTGCGAAGCAGCCACTCGAGCAGACCATGAGTACCATGACGATGATGGGGATTCTTCCAAAGCCGCAGGAGTTCCAGAGGATATATCTGGTAAGCAAAGGTCACAGTGATCTTGCAGATAAGCTCGACAATATGAACGTGAGCTTCGATCCCATGTCCGTAGAGAATCCTTCTCAAAAAAGCCACGACGAAGTCGGTCTTGACCCGTCGAACTTCAGAGAAGGACTCATGAAAGCTCTTTTGCCGTTTATGGCAGGAAGAAGCTACGCCGCCCCTCATCTGGGCAAAAGACTTATTATCATGATCAAGAGCGGCCAGCAGTATCAACAGCCGACTCTCATAAAGATATCAGAGGACGAGAGAAAACCTTTCGGTCCCATGCTGCCACTTCTGGCAGCCGCCGGTGCCTATGCGGCTCTCCTTAAGACCGCACCTAAGGCAACCCTCAAAGGAGTTGACAAGATTTTAGCTACATCTGCCGGAGCAGGACTTGCTACGGCACTTGGTTATGGTCTTATCAAGCTATTTAATACTGTTACAGGGCCTAAGGCTTCTGGACAGTATTCGTCACCGCAAGCCGATGCTCACCCCGATACCAACGACATGTTTTCCAGGATTGAGGCTCTAAAGCAAAAGCCTTTACTAAAAATCGGATACCACATGGGATCCGCAGCGAAGAGGCTATTTTTAGGTGTGCCTGCAGCCTACATGGCATCGGGTGTTTTGCAGAAGCAAAAAGAGTTGAGCCCTTTTGACGAAGAAGGTCGGGTAAAAAGTTTTGTCCGGTCGAACCCTGACGTTATTAGCGCAGCTCTGATTGCCGACGCAGTGTTATCTGCCAAGGGGAGTCCCTTTAGTACAAGGAGTGCTATCGAGCACGCTAAAAAGCTTGTATCAGGGGTAGGATCGCATTTAAAACATGCATCTGAAGATCCTTTTGATAAGATAGCAGACGCACAGGATTTTTTGTCTAGCTCCCTTATATGGCCTTTGGCTATGGGAAAGACAAATCTTCCGGGTAGAATCGTAGAAGGTCTTTTCGATCAAGCCGCTTTGGAAGCAGGATCAAACCTCCTCAAAAAGCACAGAGAGAAAAAAGATCCGAACAAACACACAGTGTCAGGGAACAATTAAACAGGCATGGAGGATATGTATTATGCCAACGATGAAAGAACTTTTAGGTAGTGGTTTTGGTTTGGAAGAGAACGTTAAAATAGCTTCTGTAGAAGGTGGCGATGAGCTTGACCGGATTGCAGAACAGCTCGGCTTTGGTAAGTTTGCTGCTGAAGACAAAGAAGAAGAAGAAAAAGAAGAAGAAAAAGAAGCAGAAGAGAAAGAAGAAGAGGAAGAAGAGGAAGAAGAGAAGAAAGCTTCTGACTATACAGCTTCTCTTTTCGATCAGCTGTTTCCAGAAGACTCTGACCTTTCTAAGACTGCAGAAGAGCAAGAGAAGATTGCTCATGAGCAGAACATCGGCGCACGCGCTTATGATATCTTCGCAGATCGTTTTGATCGTCGTCTTGAGAAGATGGCTACTGCTCTTACTGGCGGTGCTACCATCAGCTCCGCTACAGCTGCTGACAAAGACGGCAACGCTCACACAGGTGACAAGACTCCTCCACAGGCGTCTAAAACAAACAAAGCAGGCGATGCTGCTAGCAAGATCGACACAGACCCTGAGTACACCAACGAACTGCCTCCTAAGAACGATGAGCGCACTGTTGGTCACTACGAAGCTAAGCATGCTGCCGTTATGGACGCTGCTATGCGCAAGGCGATCTTGTTGTCTCAGTTAGATTAATCTCCAACTGAGAATGGTTCCTGTTTGTTTTTGACATTTTAACTCTAGGAGTAAAGATATGAAATTCGAAGATTTGAGCCCTGAAGATCAAAAATTAGTGAATACGGACCTGGGAGCTTTTGAAAAAGAGGCTGCTGCCCGTCTTGAGCTTGCCAACGAAATGTACGAAGTCGGCTTCAACAAGCTAGCTGCTGAGACTGCTGACAGCATGGATGAGTACTTCTCCAAAGTTGCAAGCGCAGAAGAAGTAGACAACGCGATCAGCCTCGACTCTGAGTCTGAGAAGGTTGCTCAAGAGCTTGGCGCGTTCATCGAAAAAGGCTACTTAGACGGTCTTCGTAAACTTGGCCAGGAGCGCCATGGTGACGAGACTGCTTATCTGATGCCATTTTTGGAAGAAAAAGTTGCAGCTAAAGGCGCAAAAGCGTTTCTTGCAGGTCTTGGCAAGAAGGTAAAAGGCTTTGGTGATTCTGCAAAGAAGTGGGGAAAAGGCGCTAAAAAAGAAGTAGCCAAGAAAACCGAAAAAGGTGTGAAAGCTGTAAAGAGCTATCACAGCGGCGCGGTTAAAGACGTGAAAAAAGGTGTCAAAGGTAAGGACTACGCTCGCGCTGCTAAAGGCGGCGGCAAGCTAGTTGGTCCTTATGCTGCCC